>VMHT01185921.1_pt1 | contig 10288 bp, 24 predicted proteins | sample 4693611 | NCBI WGS metagenome assembly VMHT01 (sample SAMN12280063, study PRJNA550983) | marine metagenome | isolation source: seawater sampled from same location over 5 years 0.02-0.2 micron viral filtrate | place: USA: collected off the coast of southern California halfway between the port... ...
AGTAGCTGGACCAAGTCCTTTTATTTTTAGAGTCTTTGCAAAATGCTCTAGTTTCTTACTAGATTGTGCACTGCAATCAGAGTTTTGACAAAATAGTTGGTCGTTAATCCAAACTAAAACTGAACTGCAAGCAGGGCAATTTGTTGGCGGTACTATCTGTCTCAATCTTCTTTTCTCCTAAAATGTATATATATTATATAAGATTCACAACCATTTGTCAAGAACTATTTTTGGGAAAGTCCTGCAGAATAAGCGATGAAATTTCAAAGCATTCTGTGTGTCCCCCAAACTTAACCTTTGGTTTGTAACTGTCATTTTTATACAGTTCGTGTAGCTTCTGTTCCCATTTCCACACATTGTATAAAGTATCATGGTAAGTCCTTTGTATTCTTAAGTCATAGCCTTTAAAACCGCGACTTCGTTTTACTACATGACGCCAGTCCTTACCACTAGCAATACCCACCTTGATACATTCTCTTTCAAATGTGGTTTGGTTTACTAAAATAACGCCATATAAAACACCCTCTCTTTCTTTTTCAGAAGGGTGGTTGTTAAAATAAGTTTGATTGTATACTCCCTTACTCAACTCTTTTCCATTTAATTATTGTATCTATCTCTATGTCATGCCACTTTCTAAACTCGACATCATAACACATAACTTTATTATCTATTATTTTGTGAGGTAGCTCAAAATTATTTGTAAATTGTTTTGCTATTGTAACCTCTCTTTGCTTTTCTACATTTGTTACTAAGCAAGTGTAAGTTAATAATACTATACTTTCTTCCATAGCCTCTACTAATTTTTGTGTATCAACCATTTGGTATACTCCCATCTTGATTGACCATACCTTGGCAAAAGTTCTCGGCTATATCTTCACACCAACTTTCACTTTTAGTAGGGTGCCACATTAAAAAACCTGTATTACTTGTTGGAGTCTCAATTAAATGTACTCCCCAATAATTTCCTGTCTTATGTCTTACTACTGTGCCTGTTCTGTTTCCTTCTGTATATGTTGAATATACTGCGCAATCTTCGTCCATTTTAATTGTTCTCCTGTATTAACTTTTCAAATTCTGTATACCCACCAATCTTTTTATCATTTAAAATAATCTGTGGGTATGTTCTTGCTGTTGGAAACATTGTAAATAATTCCAACTGGTCAAAGTCTGTACCTAATTTTAAATAGGTGTATTCTAATCCTTTTCTTTCTGCTAAACCTTTTGCCATATCACAATAAGGGCAGTTGTCTTTTCCATATATTATTATCATTAGTCTACTCTCGCTACTATTTGGGGTATAATTTCCCCTGCTCGGATAACTTCTACTTGACAACCTATCTCTAGGTTTAGGTCTTCGATTATACCCATGTTATGTAATGTTGCTTTACTTACTGTTGCTTCGCCTATAATACAAGGTTTTAGAATTGCAACTGGTGATACAGCGCCTGATTTCCCTACTTGCCATACTACATCTAACAATGTAGTTATAACTCCGTCTTTCTTTTCTTTCAAAGCGAATGAGCCTCTAGGGTGGTGAGAAGTATGTCCTTGTTGATTCCATGCTTTATTACTATCTATTCTCCATACAGTTCCATCTTGTGGAAAGTTCTCGTATTTCTGAGTAAGACAAGTATCAAAAAGCCATGAGTCTACAACTGCCATGTCTTCTATGTAAAACTGTTTCATACTAGGTTCTACATTGTAGGCTACGAATAGTAATCTTCTCTTTTTAAATTGTTCTACATCTTTTAGGTTTAATGCTCCTGCAGCATAGTTTCTAGCATTTTCTACTTCTAGAGGTGCTACTACTTCTCCTGTAATCTGCACTACTCTTTCATCAGTATCTATAATGTTTGGAACTAATGTTCTCATTTTATCTGTTATGTCTAACCCTTCTTTGCCATCTCCTCTTGTGAGAGCTAGATTTAGTACTCCTCCTATATACTGCAAACTCACAGCAGCACCGTCTAACTTAGGCGATACCACTGTGGGTAGGTTGTATACTGAAGCTGGATTCTTTTCTCCAACATATACTTTTTGTAATGAATACATAGGAAAAGCATGTGGATATCTATCTCCTGATAGAGTGGCTCCAATACTTAATTCTCCTATATGTTTTTTGTAAGTGTCCTCGAGTCTGTCATACACTTCATCTGACACAAAAGGTTGCCCATTGTAATAGGCAATCTTAGCTCGATTCAACATTGCTTCTAATCCTTTCATTACTTTCCTATATGTTTTACTTCTTCTTTCGGGATAACTTGGTACGCGCCCTTGTTGTATGCTATAGATACTGTGTAATTACTACTTGCTTCCTTTTTATAAGAGGAATCGCGTGCAGGAGTATACTGGCTCATAGGAGCCGAAGGGTATTCTTTGGTAGTCCTACGATATGTAGGTTCTGGAGCAAAGGTTTTCCACTCTTGTGCTGGTGCTCTCACACCTTTAGTGGCTTTGCTTTTGCGTTTACGACCGTGTTGGTCATATCTGAGGTTATTCTTAATAATCATAAGTATATTATACTAAAATTTTAAGGAATTGTCAAGAACTATTTTTGCTAGAGGTAGATTTCATCTAGCAAATCTTTGAAATTATCTTCCAAAATTGCTTTGGATTCTGCTAGTGAGAGAATTTCTACTAGTCCTTCGAAGAGGTGTTTACTATTACTAAGGTTTAACGCCATAGTAATTCCTTGTCGGGTAGGTTTCCACTCTTCTTCGAAGTCCATGTAGTATTTTCTAAGGGAAATGTACTCAACATCTCGAAAAGTATTTATAACTAATCTGACTTGTTCAGTATCACTTTCTTCTATTATTTTTTCATAAATTGCAGGAGCATCTAAATCAATCATTCTTAATGACTCGGTTAAGAGGCACGATGCTCGTTACATTTTCGGGGACAAGTATTCTATAAGAATCAGTGTCCCAACAAAATAATAATACTGTATGCTGCCCTTCTTTGGCTCGATTTCTTTTCTGCTGTATATAGTCAGTAGAGAAATCTATTGTGCATACATTGTATTTTAGTTTACGCGAATTTTGACTTCTGTAAGTAACTACTGCGTCACCTGCGTCAGCCATTCGTTTTTTAAACTCATCTTTTTTCATTGTGCCTCCAATTTAATCCAACAAAAATATTTTGATTCTGTTAAATTGTGGTCACTTATTAAAGATGTAAAAAATCTAGGGCAGATATACTACCCTAGAAAAATATCAATTAACTACTTGTTAAGGTTTTCGATAACAGTTGTGAAGTACACAGCTGCTTTACCAGTAAGTTTTGCAATAATTGCTGAGTCAACTTCCTGACCTGCGTCACCGAGGACGTCGGTTAGTTTGCTTTGTGCGTCTGCTACACTAACTCTACCACCACCAGTTGAGCCCCCTGAGGACTTAGCTGCTGGAGTTTTTCTTACATAAACACCTGCTTTAGTTAATATCATTCGAACCCCGTTTGGTGATTCGCCAAGTTCATCTGCGATGTCCTTAACTATCTCCATAGATGTCTCAGGTGTAGGTTCTTGTTCCTGATACATTTCGACTGCTTGAGCCTTGCTTTCATCTGTCCACGCCATTTTTCTTTTTCTCCTAATATTAGAAAATTTTTGTTTGTATTCGTCAACGGTGGTAGTATTACGATAGCCTGGACACCAACCTGTGGCGTCTAGCATCTGCATGTAAAATCTATCACTCATATTAACTTCTTTTTAAATATAAGTATATTATAGTAGATTTATAACCACTTGTCAAGAAATATTTTTTGATGGTTAATCTAAACTGTTTATGGCTTCTATCTTATCTCTAGCCGTTGCTATTATCTCTACTTGACTTTCTATGGCTTCTACAACATCAGGGTGTTCTCCAATCCCTACTGGATTTCTTTCATACACCTTAATATTAGCTTTAGCTACTTCAATTTGTCCTTCTAGTCTTTTAACTAGAGCTTTTAGTAAAAAATTAGTCATTGATTGTGTCTCCTGTGTTTTGTTTTATTTTCCCAATCTTCTATTGCATTTCGTATGCTACCTTCTGCTAGTACAGAACAATGTAACTTAATTGGGGGCAACTGTAACGCTGCTGCTATTTCTTTATCTTTTATTTGTTTTGCTTCTTCAATAGTCTTACCTGTTAACATTTCTACAAACATTGTAGAACTTGCTATTGCACTACCACAGCCATAAGTTTTGAACTTGACATCAATAATTTTATCGTCATCATCTAACTTTAACTGTAGTTTCATTACATCTCCACATGCGGGAGCTCCAACCATTCCTGTTGCAACCATGGGGTCTTTAGGGTCAAAGCGACCTACAGAATGTTTCTTAGGGTTTGCTAAGACACTCTCAAATCGTTCCACTACTTCTTTACTATACGCCATTTTTATTTAGGACTGCGTCGCAAAATGACACACAAAAGCTATCTCTTAGCTTGTCTGATAATAGTGATGGAGTTATTGGAATAAGTATAATTATGAAACCAAGTAGCATAACTAAAAAAGCTAATTCTTTATGTTGAACTAACGGATTTGTAGGGTCTACGCTTTTTATTAATTTCCAGCTTGGTATATAAAGTCGAGACATAGCTAACGCTACGCCTGATATATAAAACGCTAAAAAATACTCCATGTTGTTTTCCTTATGCTTACAAATATTTTTGTAAGTGCCTGAGACTTCCCATTTCATATGAGGCTAAACAGTATTGTTTGCCTGCATGAGGTAAATGAGGAAAGTAAGTATCTTTTAAATCTTCTTGTGTGCATTCTATTGTCATCACAAGATAATTATTAATACCTGTTTCTTTGTCTGTTCCTAAATGTCTTTGTACTATTGCAGGGTAGTTTTGTCTAACTGCCCAAATTTTTTCTTCAATTTGAAACTCTTCTGCTACGCACTGTTCTGGTAGCATTGCATTTCTTCTTCCTTCGTAATCTGTCATAGAAAGTTTTTGAGGTATGCCCAATCTATCTATAATTGCTTTTATAAAAGCTGGTGAACGATATAGACTTTTTGCTATATCAGAAACATTACTACCATCCAAATAGAAGTTTACTACTTGTTTAATTTCCATGTCAGTAGCGCCTTTACCTTTGTTATAGGCTTTTCTTCTTTCTCTAAATTCTACTGTTTCTAAGTGTTCTTTTATAATTTTTGATAATCGTGTAGTATTATAACTTATATTCAGTATACTACATGCTTCTTTCTTTGTTATAGGCTTTTCGTTGTTTAACAACTCCATTACATGATTAATGTTTGTTTCTGTTAGGTTTTCGTGGGACTTACTCTTGATTGCCATTATCGTACCTCTGTATATAATTGTTAAAGTTTTGTCGCTTATCTCCTAGCAATATGATTACATAGTGTGCTATCTTTAATAAGTCTGCTGTGTTTCTTCCGTCTTTCTTGCCGTATCTCTGTGCATACTTAAGTATATTACCTATACAGAAGCCTTCTCCATGACCAGCATCAAAAATTACTTCTGTAGCTTGTATCTTGCCATTGCTGTAGTGTTGGTTGTAAGTATCGTCTATATACTTAGTCAACATATCTAATGTTTTATCTTCGTCAAATTTATACATTAGCTTCTAGTAATCCTTTTTTCATAGTCTGCATAATCTTCATTCCACCAACTGGGCTTAGGGCGGTGTGACCATTTCGCAAATGTAGCCTTATCAAGATGATAATAGTCTCTATACGATTGTATTGGATTATCATAATCTTTAAGGTCATCTGGCATAGCCAAACCAAATTGGGTAAAGCCCAGTCTTGGAATATTTACTGTCTCAGGTAGTTTATTAACTACTTCAACGATTGATTTGTGTTGTTTGCCATATCTGTAATGGTACTCATCATTAAGTGCATTAGCATAGCAATGTGTCCACTCATGATTGTCTAATGAACATCTTGCCCATATTGTGCATGGGTGATTGTACATCATAGGTAAGTACGGTGTGACAGGTCTTTCTGCAGGAGGAAGATGTTTAATCAATGCTTTCTCCTTGTTGAGAACTTCTCGTTCTTCTGCGTTCAAAGCTCTAGGAACAAAGCCTAGATACTTGTCAATCCAGATAGTAGTGCAAAGTATTTGTGCTGCCTCGAGAGGCATTTTAACAATATGCTTGTCAACATGATACTCCGCACATTTATCTAAATCTTCATCTAAGTAAAATAAATTCATCTAATCCAACACTTGTAACCACTGCATTCTTTAGTGTTCTTACGACCACCACAGTGTTTGCAGTATTTGATAAATTTTTTGATGTCTTGTAATTTTTTCATAAGTATATTATACTAAAATAATAAACAAATGTCAAGAAATATTTTTTACTACTTAGAATTTATCTTGTCTTTAGCTGTTCCAGCATAGAGTCCGAACCAGGCAGCACCTGCTCCTACTATAACTGAAATCAACCCAGACTGTTCTAAGGTTGGGTCTGGTAAGTCCATAAACCACATGGTGGCATAGTATAATAAGAAAATATATACTGATAGAAATGCTCTTGGAAATATTCTCCAAGCGTCTATCATGTTAGATAAAAATATCCAACGCTGCCATGGATTATCAGGTTCTTTATTGGCTTCCATTTCTGTAATCTTTGCTTTAAGATTACTGTTTTCGGTTACGAGTTCCATAAACTTACTTAAGTCTATTTCTACTTCGTTTCGTGACATATCGCCACTGAATCTTTCATCAGCCATTTGCCTTTTCCTTTGCTTTTCCGACATTTAGAGCTAACATATCTATAAACTTATAGAGTTTGCCAATCCATACATCGTCCTTGGGTGTCGGTGTTGACGCCGCAATTAAACTCGAAATTGTTACTATCATAGTAATATATCCTACTAATTCCATTAACATATTTATTCCCTCACTTCTTGATTTTAAGTTTCACTAACTCCTTCTCAAGTCTTACCCTTTGATTAGGGTATTTTTTGATTTGTTGATTAATCAACGCCTCTAAACTTTTTCTACTTGCTGGCACTTTATTTTTCATTATCTGGTATTGTATTAGGCATTGTAACCTCTCTGTAATATACTACTACATCTTTTAGTTCAGTAATATATCGTTTTAGTTCTTGCATATTATATGACATAACTTCGTAGTCTGGTATAGTCATTGCTAAAAATACTAATTCTCCTTCTTGTTGTTCTATAAGTGCTAACTGGTCTTCCCAGTTGTCAGGGTTTACTACTATCCATGTTGGATTTTGTAAATCTATCTGACGCGGCATTACCGGTTGAATAATTTTTCTTTCTATTGGTTTTGCTACTACTTCTATTTGTTTAGTCGGAATCAGACTGCAACTGCAAGCCATTGTCAAGACCATCAACGGTACCGCTAAGGTCTTCGATTGATTCCATAATGTGTTTTGTGCCATTGTTTATTTTCCTTTGCATTTCTACTGGGTCAGCAATAATCTTTGCTGCCAGTTCATAATTTTGTATAAACTGATTATATCTATTCAGTTCTAGTTGAGCCTTCTGGCTCTTAGCAGTCATCTCTTGAAGCTGTCCTGTCTGTAAAAGAAAGTCTGCTTCCATAGTTTCAATAGCTAGTTGTTGCGTCACTATTGCACTCTCTAGTTGAAGATTGTTTGCTGCCAATGTTTGATTTTCTTGGTATAAATAATAGCTTCCCATTCCTAGTATTACTACTACTCCCATTAACATTTGGTTCATAATTGTGTTATCCTATAGTTTAGTCCTTCTGCACCACTAATTTCTATCAAATCTCCTTCATCGGTTATGAATGATACAAACTTTGGTTGTTTCTTTATAAACTTTTTGACTATGTATTCTTGGTCGTCTGAGTCTCCCCAAGTAGAATTATAACTTACTTTTATACTGTAGTAAGTTACAAATAAACTTTTTAACCAAAACCAAAAGCGTTGTACTTTGTACCAGACTTTTTTCAGTCTTTCATACATTTTCCCACTCTTTTCCTTCCCACAGAAGTGCTTCGGCTGCACGCCTACGTATAAGTCCTTCTAGAACTTTACCTCCTGCTTTATTCCATCTTTTGATTTGTGCTGGTACACCGTTCATATCGCTTAGATTTATTACTTTTAATAATGTAGAAGCTCTAAGGTTTCCGTTACCAAGATTGAATACCCAAGAAACTAGGGCATCAAATTGATTTTGTGATAATGGAACCATAACTGCACTATTAACATAGCCTTCGTACTCTTCCATTTCGTGTTGAAGCATTGATTCTGCTTCGGATTGAGTTATTGTTTGTCCTTCGTACACACCTTTGGTATGACCATATCCTATAGTCCATACACCTGCTGCACACTTGTAAGCTGTTAACTCACAGCCTTCAAATTTTTTGATAAGGGATAAACCCTCGTTTGAAATCTTCATATTGTAAAACTTTCTCCACACCCACACTCTGCTGTTGCATTAGGGGTTGTAATTGTAAACATTTCCTGTAACCCATCTTCTTTGTAATCAATGTTTATTTCATCAACAAAAGATAGAGTCATCGGGTCAACTGCCACTTTCTCATAGAATATTTGGTCGCCCTCACTAGGATTGTCTTCGTATTTTAATTCCCACTCCCAACCGCCACAGCCGCCGGGTTTCATTAGTAACCTCACGCCCCACACTTTGTGCGAGGCGATTCGGTCGTTTATTTTTTCTAAAGCATTAGAACTTAATATTAACATAAGCTTTCTCTTTGAACTCGGCTTAGTTTATAAATTCCATACTTGACATACATACTTTAGACGAGAGGCATCATAGCGAGCACTGTTGCTGAAACTATACCTAATAGGCATATTGTCTCTGCTATTTCGCAAAACGTTCCCTCGTTGCAAATACTTTGTCTTAGTTTAAGAACTATTGTTCTCATGTTATTCTCCTAGAGGATATCTAATATCTTCCTTTTTGAATTCGGAGTTCTAGACAAAGCGATTGTCAATAAGCCATTTGCTTTTTCGACACTGTCTACTTTTAAATCAGCGTTAAGTATAAACTTACGCTCAAAAGATTTAAGACTGAGTCCTTGATGTACGAACTGTTCGTGTTCACCAAGTTTCCTTTCCTTATTTCCCTTAACTAGTAGTGTTTCATTCTCATGAACCACCTCTAATTCTTTTTTACCCCAGCCAGGCACTGCAACTTCTATTCGATAGTTTCCTTCCTGTCTGTTTTCGACTATGTTATATCTTGGATATGATGTGTCCGTGTTGTTCATAAGCCACTGGTTATCCATACCAAGCCAAAATTTACTAATATCAATCGTCATATAATTCTCCTAATATCACTTTCGTTAATACTTGCCAACCCTTTCGGAATTGACCCAAATGTAAGCAGACCTATTCTGCCTACTTTTTATATTATATCAAAAGTGACACCTAAAGTCAAGAAATATTTTCGGGAGTGTCATCGAACTCCAACAATCCCTCTTGCTCTAAATAGTCTATTGTCTTTTCAATTCCTTCTTTCTTACCCACAACCCAACTAGTATAACCACAACCGAGCAGTATGATAAGATACGCCATATCAATGTATTCCATATATATCCTTAAATAAATTTTTATTACATATATTATACTTGAAATATAACCACAAGTCAAGATAAATTTGAACCATACCTAAAAATAATACTTGACATTGATACTCAAAATTGTTATAATACCTGTATGAAAATGTATAATAGTAATCAATGGACAGCCGCAGATAGACAACTGCTCAAGGATTTCTATAACATAAAACCTGTAGAGGAACTCGCAGAAGCACTAGAAAGAAGCACCTCCGCAATCACATCACAAGTCAACTATCTTCGCAAAAGAGGGTGGACATTTCATAGGAGAACTGTATTAAAGTCCTCGTAAACAACAATCAAGTCGAAAGAGCTATAAGAATTCTAAGAAGAAAAGTGGATAACAATGGCACTATTCTAAGAATTCGAGAGCTACAGTTCTACGAGAAACCAGCACAGAAAAAGCAAAGACTTAAAAATGCTGCAATTCGTCGACAACAGAAGATTACAAACGAGGAGAAAAACTACTTTACGAGAAGCACACGACCGACAAGACGCAAAAAATAACATCAATTTCCAACTAATTTTACAAAAATAAAATATTTTTACATTCAGCTAAACTAAAGCAATAAACGAAATCATACCCCTACGAAAAATAAAACTTGCATTTTTGTATAACTCATGGTATAATAATAACATATTGTATGGAACACTAAGGCAATCACCAATTATCATCTTTCTTGATGACCTTGCTTATCGTGAGATTACATCTCGTTGAGCTCGTCGCGTAAGCGTAAGAGCTCAC
>VMHT01075890.1_pt1 | contig 10286 bp, 11 predicted proteins | sample 4693611 | NCBI WGS metagenome assembly VMHT01 (sample SAMN12280063, study PRJNA550983) | marine metagenome | isolation source: seawater sampled from same location over 5 years 0.02-0.2 micron viral filtrate | place: USA: collected off the coast of southern California halfway between the port... ...
TAGAAGTAGATCAGGTAGATCCGCAATCAGGTACAACCTTAACTTTAGGTACGTCTGGAGATACAGTTAGTATTCCTTCAGGTGTAACTTTAGCTAATAGTGGAACAGCAACTGGTTTTGCTAGCATTGCTTGGCAATCATCAATTGTAACAGCAGCTACACACACAGCAGCAGCTGGACAAGGTTTATGGCTTGACACTAGTTCTAACGCAATTACACTTACACTCCCATCTTCACCCTCTGTAGGTGATGAACTTATTTTTACAGATTTTGCTAGAAACTGGGGAACAAACGCAGTAACATTAAATTTAAATAGTGAAAAATTTCAAGGAAACACAACTCCTGTTCCTGTCTATGATACTAATGGTGAATCAGTAAATATTGTTTATTCAGGATCATCAAAAGGTTGGATTCCTAACACCGACGGAGCAGTTGCTTTTGAAACTCCACAAACTTATAGCGCTTCATATTTAGTAGTTGCTGGAGGTGGTTCAGGAGGTAAAGATCAAGGCGCTGGTGGAGGAGCAGGAGGATTATTAACTAATGTTGGTGGAGCAGCTATAACTTTAAATGGTGGTACTACTTATACAATAACAGTCGGTGCTGGAGGTGCTGCAAGAACCACAGCACAAAGGGGCGATGATGGACAAAATAGTGTTCTTTCTGGTTCAGATATATCTACTGTCACTACTTTAGGTGGTGGTGGAGGTGGTTGTAATTCTGGAGGTCAAAATGCTGGTAATTCTGGTGGATCGGGTGGTGGTGGAGCGCATAATGGTGGTTCTGGTGGTTCAGGTACATCACCTCAAGGTAATGATGGTGGAGTTGGTTCTGGACCAGGCACCACACCTGCTTCTGGTTCTGGTGGTGGCGGAGGTGCTGGAGCTGTAGGAGCTGGTGGTGGTTCTAGTTCTGGTGGTAATGGTGGTGCTGGTTTAGCAAATTCAATAACAGGATCATCAGTTACTTATGCTGGTGGAGGTGGAGGTTATGCAATTACTTCTAGTGCAGGATCTGGTGGCTCTGGCGGAGGCGGTGCTGGAGGTGGTTCTGGTGGTGCTGGAACAAATGGAACAGCTAACACAGGAGGTGGCGGTGGTGGTGCTGGTGGTAATAGTGGTGCTGGAGGAAGCGGTGTAGTTATTTTAAGTGTACCTGATGCTAGTTATTCAGGAACAACAACAGGAAGTCCAACAGTTGCTACAGGAGTTTCAGGACAAACAATTATAACATTTACAGCAAGTGGTACTTACACTGGATAGGAAATTATTATGGCACATTTTGCAAAATTAGGAAAAGGAAATATAGTTGAACAAGTAGTTGTAGTACATAATAATGTAATTACAGATGCTAATGGTCAAGAGCAAGAACAATTAGGTGTAGATTTTTTAAATAATATGTATGGTACAAATGACGTATGGAAACAAGCTTCTTACAATAGTTCATTTAGAAAAAATTTTGCTTCAGTAGGTTTTAAATACGATCAATATAGAGATGCTTTTATAGAACCAAAACCTTTTTCAAGTTGGACATTAAATGAAACAACTTGTAGATGGGAAGCACCAGTGGTAAAACCTGACGATGGTCAAAATTATAGATGGGATGAAGAAAATCAACAATGGGATTTAATATAATATGAGTGAAGTAAAAGTAAATAAAATAAGTCCAAGATCAGGAACAGATTTAACACTAGGAGATAGTGGAGATACGTTTACAGTTCCTAGTGGTGGAACTTTAACTGTTGCATCAGGTGCAACATTAACTAATAGTGGGACAGCAACAGGTTTTGCTTCTATTGCTTGGCAATCAACAGTGGTTACAGGATCAACTCACACAGCTTCAGCTAATCAAGGTATATGGATTAACACAACTTCAAATGCTTGCAATCTTACATTACCTGGTTCACCCTCTGTTGGTGACCAATTAATTTTTGCTGATTTTGCAAGAACGTGGGCATCTAATGCCGTAACATTAACTTTAAACGGATCAAAATATCAAGGCAATACAAGTCCAGCCCCTGTTTATGATACAGAGGGGGAGGCTGTTCATATTGTTTATTCTGGTTCCACAAACGGATGGATACCTATAAATGATGGAGGAACTGTTTTAGAAACACCTCAAAGCGCAACTGTTTCTTATCTAGTAATAGCTGGAGGAGCAGGTGGTGGTGGCGGTAATAATGCTAGTGATAGTAGATCAGGTGGTGGCGGAGGTGCTGGTGGATACAGATGTTCTTTTGCGTCTGAAACTTCAGGCGGTGGTGGTTCAACTGAAACCCCTTTAACTTTTACTCAAGGAACTACTTATACAATTACTGTTGGTGCTGGAGGAGCAGGTGGAGTAGGTTATAATAGAGGCAATACTGGAGTTGCAAGTTCTATCACAGGTTCAGATATTACAGATGTCACTACTGTTGGTGGTGGCTATGGAGGTACAACAGCTCCTGGAACACAAGATGGTGGCACAGGAGGATCAGGAGGTGGTGCAGGTGGTCACATAAATTCACAAGGTAATGGTGGTGCTGGAACTACAAACCAAGGTTTTGCTGGAGCTAGAGGTGATACTGGTGGCTATGGAAGTCTTTCAGGTGGTGGTGGAGGCGCTGGAGCTGCAGCCGTAGATACAGCTAACGCAGTTTCAAATGGAGGAGCTGGTGTATCTTCTTCAATAACAGGTTCAGCAGTTACAAGAGGCGGCGGCGGTGGTGGCGGCGGCGGTGGAAATGGTGGAGCTGGTGGTGGTGGAGATTCTACTGGTTCAGCTGGAAATGGAGATCCTGGAACTGCAAATACTGGTGGTGGAGGCGGAGGTAGTGGATTAAACTCAGGCGGTAACCCAAGTGGAGGTACTGGAGGAAGTGGTGTAGTCATTTTAAGAATGGCGACATCAGAATATTCTGGTACAACAACAGGTTCCCCAACTGTTACAACAAGTGGATCAGATACAATATTAGTATATAATGGAGATGGGAGTTACACACAATAATGGCATATTTCGCAAAATTAGGACCAGGTAGTATAGTTACTTCAGTTCATGTAGTATCAAATGATGTTGCTACAAGCGAACAAGCTGGTGTAGAATTTTTACAAAATCTTCATGGAAAAGATACTGTTTGGAAACAAACATCTTATAATGCAAATATGAGAAAAAATTACGCTGGTGTTGGTTATACTTATGATCAACAAAGAGATGCTTTTATACCACCAAAAACATATAAAGGTTGGAATTTAAATGAGGAAACTTGTCAATGGGAAGCACCAATAGAATATCCAAATACATTTACACAAAATTTAACAGATGATAACGGTGACCCTATTCCTGATAGATATTATTGGAATGAAAATAAATTAAATTGGGAGCTAATGTAATATGACTAGCACTATAAAAGTAAACACAATTCAAGATGTAGACGGTAATAATATTATTAATGAAAATTCTAATACTATTACTATCGGTAAATCTGGAGATACAGTACAAGTTGCTTCAGGTGCATCACTTGTTGGTGCAGGAATTGAATGGCAATCAACAATAGTTACAGGAGCTACACACACCGCTTCTGCCAATCAAGGAATATGGATTAATACTACATCTAATGCCTGTAATTTAACATTACCTAGTTCTCCCTCTGTTGGAGATCAATTAATTTTTTCTGACTTCTTAAGAACATGGGGAACAAACGCAGTGACCTTAACTTTAAATGGATCAAAGTTTCAAGGATTTACAAGTCCTGTTCCTGTTTATGATACTGAAGGAGAAACAGTACATATTGTTTATTCAGGATCTACACAAGGATGGATACCTATAAATGATGGTGCAGTAGCTTTTGAAACAGCACAATCTTATTCAGTAGATTTTTTAGTTATAGCTGGTGGTGGAGGTGGAGCAAGAGATCAAGATAATGGTACTGGTGCTGGAGGTGGAGGTGCTGGAGGTTATAGAACATCTACTCAAAATGTTACTCCTTCTAACACTGTTACTATTACAGTTGGAGATGGAGCAGCTGCACAAGCTGGTGGTAGAACAAATGGTAATAATGGTAATAGTTCATCAATTTCAGGGACAGGATTAACTACAATTACTTCTGCTGGAGGCGGAGGAGGTGGTGCTTATGGTCAAGGTGGTGGTCAAGATGGAGGTTCAGGTGGTGGTGCAAGTGCTGCAAGTTCTAATTCTGGAGGTTCAGGAAACACTCCAAGTACGTCTCCGTCACAAGGAAATGATGGTGGAGATTTTACAAGTGGTAATGGAGGTGCTGGTGGAGGTGGCGCTGGTGCAGTAGGTACTAATGGTGGTACTAATGGAGGTGCTGGAGGTAATGGTTCAGCTTCATCTATTACAGGTTCTTCAGTTACAAGAGCTGGAGGTGGAGGTGGTGGTGCATATTCAGGCGATACCGCTGGAAATGGTGGAACAGGTGGTGGAGGAAAAGGAGGAGATTCAACTAATTCTTATCTTGGACAAGATGGAACTGCAAATACTGGTGGTGGAGGCGGAGGTGGAGGTTCTACTCCTGCTGCTAATGGCGGTGCTGGTGGAAAAGGTGTTGTTATTTTAAGTATGGCAACAGCAAAGTATTCTGGTACAACAACTGGATCACCTACTGTTACAACATCAGGTTCAAATACAATTTTACAATTTAACGGAAGTGGAACATATACAGGATAAATTATGGCTAGTTTTGCAAAAATAGGATTAAATGGAAAAGTGATTGAAGTTCAATCAGTAGTAAATGAAGTTTTACATGACGCTAATGGTGTAGAACAAGAAAATATTGGAATAGACTTTTTAACTAAATTAACAGGTTGGTCAATATGGAAACAAACATCTTTTAATACTTATGGTGGAGTTCATAAATTAGGTGGCACACCTTTAAGAAAAAATCATGCGGCTATTGGTTATACTTATGATGAAGACAAAGATGCTTTTATTGCACCTAAACCTTATCCATCTTGGACATTAAACGACACTACTTGTTTATGGGAAGCACCAGTTGCTTTTCCTACAGATGGACAAAAATATTCTTGGAACGAAGAAAATCAACAATGGGATGTGCTTGACAATTCCTGATAATATTTTATAAGTATTTGTAAATGGTGGTGGTATGAAAGAAGAAAAAAATATTAATCAATTAAATAATTTTATTGAGGGTTGGTATATCAATCCTAAAGTGTGTGATAACTTAATTACATATTTTGAAAATTCACCTGATAAAGAAAAAGGTGGCTCATTAAATTCTAAAACAAACAAAATAGAATATTCTTCTAGAAAGATTTCTACTGATCTTGGTATTTATCATAAACATAATAAAAATTCACAAGAGGTAAGAGATTATTGTGATGAACTTTTTAAAGTTTTAGAAAAATATAAAAAAAAATATAAATACTGTCATATTAATCAAGAAGCCTGGAACATATCTCAACCATTTAATATTCAAAAATATAAACCCCATGAAGGATTTTTAGATTTTCATTGTGAAAGAAATACAGGTCATGGTGGAGGATCTTTAAGACATTTAGTTTTTATGACATACTTAAATGATGTTACAGATGGTGGCGAAACTGAATTTTTTTATCAAAAGTTAAAGGTTAAGCCAGAAAAAGGTTTAACTTTAATTTGGGGATCAGATTGGACTTTTACTCATAAAGGTGTTACTTCACCAACTCAAACAAAATATATATCAACAGGTTGGTTTAGTTATACTTAAAAGGTGATATGAAAGATTTAGTAATTAATAATATTTTTCCAACACCTGTTTATATGACAGAAATAAATAGAGCATTTACTAAACAAGAATTAAATTTTGTAAAAGAACAAAAAAAACATTGTGCTCCAAATACAGGAAATATAAATACAAAAGATAATTACATATTAAATAGAAAAGAATTTAAAAATATTAAAAAGTTTTTAAATAAACATTGTGAAAATTATTTAAAAACTATTATCTGTCCTAAAGAAAATATAGAACTTTATATCACCCAATCTTGGTTAAATTATACTGAAACTGATCAATTTCATCATAAGCATGCACATCCTAATTCAGTGGTATCTGGTGTATTATATTTTAATTCAAATGTTGAAAATGATAAAATACTTTTTAGTAGAGATGATTATCAACAAATAAAACCTGTTATAGATGATAAAAAATTTAATTTATGGAATTCTGAAACTTGGTTTTTTCCTGTAAAAACAGGTCAATTAGTTATGTTTCCTTCATCTACAACTCATCAAGTAGAAACTAAACAGGGTAAAAATACTAGAATAAGTCTAGCTTTTAATACTTTTTATAAAGGTACTATTGGATCAAACTCATCTTTAACAGAGTTGATACTATAGATTTATAGTGTATAATCTTTAGATGGGGACAGTGACTCCACCACATACCTCACTGTCTCCTTTTAAGGATTATTTATGAGTTTAGGATTTGACGCAATAGCAGCATTACCATTCGCTACATCAGGACCAGATTCCGATGTACTAGTATCAACGACTGGGAATGCATTAACCATTACCATTGGAAGTGTAGGTATTATAGCAGATGCCGTTACAGAGGATGCAACTCCTAATCCATTAACTTTAGGTCTTGGTACTTTAAGTATTACAGGTCAAGCGAATATAAGTGTTACAGCTAATCCATTAACATTAGGTGTTGGAACGGTTACCGTTACAGCAGATGCTAATGCTCCGGTTACAGGAAACGCATTGACGTTAGCGACCGGAAATGTTACAGTAACAGGAACGGCACTTGTAAGTCCTAGTGGGGTACCACTAACAGTGGCTACAAATGACGTAGGTATAATAACATGGAACGAAATAGTTCCAGGAGCAAACATGGTTTGGACACCAATAGATCCAAGTTAAAATTATGGCATCAACATTTTCAACAGATTTAAAATTAGAGATAGTAGCAACAGGAGAAAAAGCTGGTCTTTGGGGTACTATCACAAATACTAACTTACAAATTTTAGAACAAAGCGCTAGTGGTTATCAAGACATTAGTATGGCTGGTTCAAGTGTAACTTTACTTTTATCAGATGGTGCAACATCAAATGGTAAAAACTTTTATTTAAAACTATCTGGAACTTTAGGTGGTGCTAGAACTTTAACAATGCCATCAGGGTCTGAAAGAGTTTGGATTATAAGTGATGAAACAGTTAGAGGCACTGCTAATAATACTTTAAGTGTTTTAACAGCTAGTGGTACATCTCAACCTGTCCCTCCAGGAGCAACTTTACTTTGTGTTTCTGATGGTACAAACACAACGACAAAAATTATTGAAAAAGGTTATGCAACTATAACTGATTCTAACTCACCCTACGCAGCTGTAGCTGGTGCACAAATTTTCGCTAACACAACAGCTAACCCAATAGAAATTGATTTACCTGCATCTCCAGCAGTAGGTGATGAAATTACTATTATAGATACTAGAGGGACCTTTGCATCTAATAACTTAACCATTGATAGAAATGGCCAACCTATTAACACAGGGACATCTAATCTAGTTTTAAATACAAACGGACAAGCTATAACTTTAGTTTATGTAGATGCCACTAGAGGCTGGGCTTTCAAAACAAACACAGCATAGGAGCTAACATATGGCTCTTCAACAAATTAAATTTGCGCCAGGAATAGATAGACAGGATACTTCTGTTGGTGCTGTCGGTCGTTGGACAGATTCTGATTTAGCAAGATTTAGATATGGACTACCAGAAAAAGTAGGTGGTTGGCAATCTCTTCTTACAGATACAATTGTAGGTGTAGTAAGAAAACAATTTGCATTCGTAGATTTAGATGGAAATAGATACGTTGCATTAGGAACAGATAAATTTTTACTTGTATATTTTGAAGGACAACTATTTGATATTACTCCTTTAAAAACTAGTATCACTGGTGCAACACTTTCAACAAACTCTACAACAACAGTTACCATAACAACTTCAGCTGCACATAATATAAGTGAAGGCGATATAATTTTATTTGATAGTGTAACATTGCCAGGTGGTACAGGTTTTTCAGCATCAGATTTTGAAGATAAAAACTTTCAAGTTATTACTGTTCCAACTCCAACAACTTTTACCATTACAATGGGATCAGCTGCAACGGGTACAGTAGCTACTGGCGGTAGTATAACTTTAAAACCTTATGAACCTGTTGGTCCAGCTGCACAAAACTATGGTTATGGTTTTGGTATTGGAAACTATGGCGGAACAATTACTGGTGTTGTACAAACAGAACTAGATGGATCGTTGAACGCAGACACTGCTGGTACAGGTGGATCGGGAACCGCTGTTACTGTAGACTCAACTACTGATTTTCCATCTGCAGGAACGATTGCGATAGCGAATGAATTAATTACATACACATCAAAAAGTTCTACACAATTTTTAGGTATTACTAGAGGTACAAATGGAACAGCAACTCCTGGTACATCAAATGGTCAAGCTCACAGCACTAATGCTGTAGTTCAAAATGCAACAGACTTTACAGGTTTTGGTAGTGCAGTTAAAGCATCTACGGTTACATTAGAACCAGGACTTTGGTCACTTAACTCTTTTGGTGAAGTTTTAGTAGCTACAATATTAAATGGTAAAACATTTACATGGAATGCTGGTGTTGCTAATCCTACAGGTAACAGAGCATCAACAACAACATCTGGGTTTGAAACATCAAACAATCCTACTGCAACACGAACAACTTTGATATCACCAACAACAAGACACTTAATTCATTTCGGAACAGAAGTAACAATTGGTACGCCTTCTACACAAGACGATATGTTTATTAGATTTTCTGCCGATGAAAGTATTAACGAGTATACTATTCAAGCAACCAACACAGCCGGTTCACAAAGACTTCAAGACGGAACGCGGATCGTCGGAGCGTTAGTTGCAAAAGAAAATATTCTTGTCTGGACAGACAATGCACTTTATACAATGAAGTTTGTTGGTGCACCTTTTACATTTGGATTTGAACAAGTTGGAACTAACTGTGGATTAATAGGACAGAACGCTGCAATTGAAATTGATGGTGTTGCATATTGGATGAGTAATAATGGTTTCTTCTCTTTTGATGGTACAGTAAATTCATTACCTTGTTCGGTTGAAGATTTTGTCTACGACAATATTGATACAACAAAAGGACAACAAATAACTGCAGGTATAAATAATTTGTTTACAGAAGTTTTATGGTGGTATCCATCATCAAGTTCTGCTTTTAATGATAGATCAGTAGTTTATAATTACGGTGCCAAAGCACCTCCAGGTGAAATGGGTAACTGGTATAATAACACCAATACTAATTTTAATAGAACAACTTGGATTGACTCTCTTGTTTATCCAAAACCTTATTCAACCGCATACAACAGTTCTAACACAGGAACGTTTCCTTCAATTGTAGGTGAAACAGGACTAGGTCAAAGTGTTTTCTTTGAACATGAAATAGGTACAGATCAAATTAATCCAGATGGTAGTACAACAGCTTTATTATCTTTTATACAATCGTACAATTTTGCTTTACAAACAGATCAAGGTATTGGAGAATACTTTTTAGCTATGCGTAGATTTTTACCAAACTTCAAAGTATTGACTGGTAATAATCAAGTAACCATATCAGTATCTGATTATCCATCAGAAGATGTAACAGCTACGACATTAAGTCCTTTTACAATTACATCTAGCACAACTAAAGTTGACACTAGAGCTAGAGGGAGGTATGCAAACTTAAAAATAGAAAATACAGGATCAGGTGAATCATGGAGATTTGGTACATTCCAAGCTGATCTACAACCAGACGGAAGAAGATAATGGCAAAGATAGTAGTAAGATTACCCGAACCAAAAAAAGAATACACAGAAGACAACCAAAGACAAATTAACAGAGCTTTAGCTTCTGTAGTAGAACAATTAAACTCTACATTTTTAAGACAACAAAAAGAAGACCAAGAACGATTTACTTGGTTAGGATTAGGATAATGGCAAATATATATAAAAATCAAAAACAAGATTTAACAACTACAGATATTACAACTCTATATGCTGTACCTTCTAACTCAAGAGCAATTGTAAAATCTATTTTAGTTTGTGATGATAGTAATAATGGTAGCACAATTACAGTAACATTAACAGATGCATCTAGTAATGTATTTGTATTGTTTGATGTAAAAAATATAGCTGGTCACGCAACAGAACAGTTATTAACTGAACCATTAATTTTACAAGAAAGTGAAATATTAAAAGTAACCGCTGCAGATGCAAATAGATTGCATGTTGTAGCATCAATATTAGAAATCAA
>VMHT01045442.1_pt1 | contig 10285 bp, 17 predicted proteins | sample 4693611 | NCBI WGS metagenome assembly VMHT01 (sample SAMN12280063, study PRJNA550983) | marine metagenome | isolation source: seawater sampled from same location over 5 years 0.02-0.2 micron viral filtrate | place: USA: collected off the coast of southern California halfway between the port... ...
GTATAATAGTAGTTGAAGCTTGAAAAAGTTTCATGTTCCTTCTCAACAATAACCTCTAACGAAAGTTAAGAAATGAGTTATGTATATAACGATGGCGGTCGCACCGCTTCTAGCTACAAGGGAACTTGTGGCGACTGTGGAGTAAGAGCCCTTGCAATAGCAGAGGGCTTAGATTACAAGCAAGCTTACAAGGAGCTTGCCCAAGCGAACAAGGACTTTGGCTTTGCCAAGTCAGCCAGAAATGGATTACACAAGCAAGTGTACTTCCATGTCTTGAAGCGTTACGGCTACAAGTGGTTTCCTGCCCCAAAAATGTCTGGTAGGAAAGCCAAGTGCCGTGATCTAAACGGCAAGGTTATCGCCAGACAAGCCCACCATTTTGTGGTAGTCATTGATGGCGAACCACATGACATCTGGGATTCTTCCCAGAAGATGGTTTACGGCTATTGGTCAAAAGCATAAAATTCAGCCTCACCAGAAATGGTGGGGCTTTTTTGTGCCATCATAAAATTAAAAAAGGGGGGTACCCCATAAAATCTTTTATAAACAAATGATAACAAAAGACTTGCAATGCTCTGGTTTTCTGGTATAACAAGGGTCATATGAAATACCAAGAAACAATAAAACAGTACAAGCAATACACCAAGGATTACATCAAGAGATGCGATACCTTGTTAAAGGCGTTTGGAGATGTTCCAGAGCCCACCGATAAAGAAAGACAGCAAGTGTTTGATCACTTGATATCTACTAAGCAAATCAATACGGAGATGGTACAGCAGGAGATTAACTTGCTTTGTACCATTGAGTACGCAACGAACAAACATCAAGAACTCGAAAGGGAGAAGTTAGATGTTTAGCGACGATGAAGTTTATGTTGAGATAGTTGAACTATTCGCTGTGAAGCTACAGCCCCATTACACGGATATGGACATTGAATTAGAGGTGATCTATGGTGAAGAGGACTGCGAGTGCACGAGCGAAATGGGAGATCAAACGGTAACGGAAAAATGGAAAGAACACCCATTGTTGGACTTCTCCATTTTAAATATCCACACACCAAGTTGGGTTAATAGCGAAGAAGATCCAATTGAAGTTGATCCACTAAAACTAACTATGGAAGATTTGAAATTGATTAAATCAATGATTCCAGAATACATACCTTAAGGTAACCCTTTCTTTTTTTTAGAAAAGAAAGAAGAACCTTATGGTATTGATAACTTAAAGGAGGGTTCCTTAAGGAATAGGTACCCCAAAAACGCAAGTCAAGAAAAAAAACCAAATAGAAAGAAATAAAATGGAAATACATATAACATGGTGCACGGAAGATGTGCTTGAAACCGCCAAAGAAATGGGAGTTAAATTAACAACCGAAGAAGCCGATGATGTTTTGCTTACAGTTGAACACAATCACGATGCCTGTCATGGCATTAGTTGGGATAACATTGAATGGGCTATACAGGACTTAGTTACATACAGGGAAAAGGAGGAGAAGCAAAATGGATAAAAGAATAAAAATATTATTGTTGGTCATGGCTCCTCTAGGACTCCTTGCTGAGGACTACGCAATCGTTGCTAGTACATTGATATTAGAAGCAGGCGGAGAGTACGCTGAAGGGGCTATGGAGGCGGTTAATGAGGTTATTCACAACCGATCCATTAAACGCAGTATAACGCCAACAGAGGTATGCTTACAGCCTTGGCAGTTTAGCTGTTGGAATAGCGGAAACACGGAGGGTCTTATAATCAAAGCACAATCTCACCCACGCTATGAAAAGGCTTTGAGAATAGTTAAGGGCGAAAGGACTAACTTAACAAATGGTGCTGATCATTATCACGCTGATTATGTTAACCCTTATTGGGCTGAATCAATGACAATAACAATTAAGATAGGTCAGCATATTTTTTATAAATAAATATTTTTGTTGACAAGTGTGAGAAATCTGGGAATAACTAAATCATGGACATAACAAAAGATAACGCTTACAGCGTAATGAAGGAACTAGAACACCAAGCGAGTGAGCTTGCCCTTGATGGTACTGACTACCTACAGGAAGAAATAGTTTCAGCTATACAAGTAGTTGAAAACAATAAAACATTGTGCCGAAAGGATGAAGACATTCTAAGATTCTTTGCCGATAAAAAGTTGACTCATACTTGGGAGGCAAACATAGATGGAAAAGTGGATTCTTGTCAGATACACAGGGAGGGTTCTTTTTTTCCCATAGCAGAAGTGCCTTGCGATGGCATTAACTACAACTCATTAAAGCACGCCATTGAATATATTATGGATTTAGAAGAGCTATAATGCCAGTCAACGGCTATCAGAATAAGTTCGACAAAAGCGGCAAAAACCGCAAGAACGGAGAAAGGGCGGAAGTTGGATTCAAGGACTGCATAAAACTTTTCTTCAATGGTTTTGTTAGGAAGACTGACATAGATGAAGAGCTAGATCACATTGACTACGAGTGCAGGGTAAAATTCAATGTAGATGTAAAGAGTGTAAAGGACTCAGAAACCATATGGATTGAACTAAAGAATGTTGGCGGCTACGAAGGGTGGCTATACGGTAAGTCAACTCACTTTGCTTTTGAGCGAGAGAACTATTACATACTCGTGAAGAAGGAAGATTTAATTGAGCTAGTAGAGAGGCTCACGGAGAAAACAATGGTAGATAGCCCAAAGGATTGTCTGTATAAGCTCTACTCAAGGACTAAGTTCGGCAGAAAGGACTTGCTCACCAAAATTAAACCCACCGATTTAAAATCAATACAACACTTATTCATAAGCAAAACATAACTATGGCTCATTTTTACAACTGCGAAGATTTAATAAACCCAGAATTTGACGAAAATGTGGGTACCCCCTTTCAAGCCAAAAAGAAAAGCAAAAAGATATACCCAAGCGTCACCACAGTTTTGGGGATAGTCAAAGATGAATTTTTGGACTCAATATATAAGCCAAGAATGATGTATGAGTTAACCCTGCAGGGCAAGGGGAGCTGTTGGCAGGAGATAGAGAGGCTAACATATGGGACTAGGACTCACCCAGAAACTGGTGACACAATATCTTCTTCGGAGTTCGGAACATCTGTTCACGAAACAATTGAAGACATGATTAACTCGCTGATATATGACCAGCCCAGAGATCTTCCACATAACTATGACTACGACGAATGGGGTACCCCTTTTTATAATTGGGTCATTGAAAACAACATAAAGCCAATTGCCTGTGAGAAACTTGTATGCAATAACAGAATCAAGATTGCAGGGTCAATTGATTTTATTGGGTACGATGAAGAGGAGAAGCTTTTCTTAGCTGATTACAAGTGCAGAACAAACACTAAGGGAAAGGCTAAGACCTACGCAAAGGACTGCGAGCAGTTAGCCATTGAAAGCTACATGATTATGAAGAACCACAAGCTTGATTACTTGCCTTCTTGTAGGTCAGTAATAATTGATTGCGATACAATGGGGCATCACCACAGGGTATGGACTCAAGAAGAGATGGAGTGGGGTATACAGAATGCTAAATACGCTAGTAAAATTTATTGGAACAAAAGAATGCAACCAAAAGTAAAATAATGATAAGATATAATTACGGAATACTAAAACTAGTATCAGAAGAAACAGGGGTACCACTAAAAATGATTCAAGGGCATTGCCGAAAAAAGGGAATCGTAATGGCTAGGGACTTATACATAAATATTTTGTATAGGGGCTTGCTTAAAACAGAGGACGAAATTAGTAAAACCCTAACAATCACAAGAGAAGCCGTTCACAGAGCCAAAGCTAGGCACAAGAAAAGGATGACTTCAAATAGACTTTATGAGAATTTTTACGGAACCATAATGGATACAGCAGGATATGCGTAGTGAACAAATACATAATAAGTTACAGCAGAGATGACATGGACGATAGTTATGTCGGCTCAACATCAAAGTGGGCTAAGGATCAAAACAAGGCTCTTGCAACAATACTAAAAAAAAGACCAGAGAAAGATGGACTATGTGTTTTTAAAAGAGGGGGTACTGGCAAAATTTTATCAATCACAAAAATAGACAATGAGTAATATAACATCAGACATAGAGCGTATCCAAACTAGGATAGAAATGATCCGAACAGAATCCAGAGTTCTTTCGCATAAAATTGAGCGTTACAATGAGCAGAGAAAAAGCTTGTCAGAAGAGAAGCGTAACTTAAAACAACTACTTAGTGATGCCTTATCTGTCGCAGAGAAAGATTAAAGAATATAGGGAGGAGAATAAGCCCTCCCGTTGTCCTATACTAAACATAAAGACGGATGATTGGGTGGTTGATCACGACCACCAAACTGGATTTGTAAGGGGCGTAATATCTAGGCAAGCAAACAGCTTAATAGGTAAGATAGAGAATTTTTATCTTGGAATGTGTAAGGGAGAAAAAAGAAAACTCCCCACTTCATTGGAGTGCATTTCATTCTATCTAAAGCATTCTAATACCAACCAGTTACACCATGTTGGGCTCAACCAATTGACAAAAAGATTTAAAAATAGATTGACAAGTGAAGAACAAGTTGACACTTTGGTTGACATAGGGGCGACTAAAGAAGAACTAAATGAGTGCAGTAACTCTAACCACCGTTCAAAACTTTTTCGTAAACTAACAAAAACCAAATATGAATAACGAAACAAAAAACAAAACCATACATACAAAACTCCAAGGGATACAAGCATCTCTTAAGGCTCCAAAGGGGCAAACAAACAAGTTCGGAGGGTACAGTTACCGATCCGCTGAAGACATATTAACAGCAGTAAAACCATTGCTTAGTTCCAACGGATGTACTCTAGTAATCTCTGACGACATTGTTGGGGTAGAGGGAAGAGTATATGTAAAAGCCACGGCAGTACTAGCTGAATCAGAATCAGATTACTCTATACAAGTACAAGGATTTGCTAGGGAAGCTGAGACCAAAAAAGGAATGGACGATGCCCAAATAACTGGGTCAGCTAGTTCATACGCTAGGAAATATGCCCTTAATGGGTTGTTTGCTATTGACGATACAAAGGATCCAGATGCTACTAATACGCATGGCAAGGAGGCTTCTCCAAAAGCAAAACCACAATTAGATTTTTAATTATGAGTGATACAACATACATAAATAGTGGCGGATTGTTTATTAACGACCGCAAAGAGAAGGAAACCCACCCAGACTACAACGGCAAAATTACTGTCGATAAAGCAGGTCTGTACTACATAAACGGATGGAAGAAGCAAACAAAGAATGGTCAGCCCATGCTAAGTCTAGCTTTGAACTATGCCCCAGATGAAAAGCAACCAAGCCTATCATCTTCGATAACGATAAAGGAGCCAAGTGTTCCAGTTAACGATAGCGAACCGTTCTAAATTTATAGTATAGGGACAAGGGCGTATCCAGTAAATCTGGTGCGTCCTTTTTTTTCTTAAAATGAAATATATAATAGAAGAGTTAACTAGTATGGCTTTAAGGATTTTGTCCAAGGCTAACGAATCAGCCGACAAAAGGGAAATAAAGATATACTTAAAATCTCTTGAACAGATTATTAAACAAATAAAAGAAACACAAAACGAAAATGATAGAGACAAGGGAAGCAAAGATACCAAGCAATGAAGAGGCTGAACAAAAGGTTATAGCCACTTGTATAGATGCAGGTGACTCCACTCACTACGATAGCATCAGCCAAATTCTGGACTCGGACGATTTCTATGTTCACAAGAACAAGATACTGTTTGATTGCATAAAAAAGATTTCTTCGGACGAAAGACCGTTAAACGAAACATCAATGATGGAGCAGTTAAAGACTGTTAATGGAGTTGATGAAATAGGTGGAGCAACTGGTCTAATGTATGTAATGGACAACATTACAACTCCACTAGACTTTCTGTACTGTGCTAATACAATTGCGGAAAAATCAAATCTAAGAAAGATTATACGGATATGTAGATTAGCTAGGGAGAGAGCTGAATCAGAATCAATTGAATCAAGCGATATATCTTTGCAGATTCAGAGTGACTTAGAAGAAAGGTCAAAGTACAACTCCGAAGAGTTATGCCTTTCTTCAGCCTCAGATGAGCTAGATGCGGAGATTGAGGCTAAACTAAGGGGAGAGTGCCTATTGGATGTGATAACCACTAATATAGGCAGATTAGACGATATGTTGGGTAGTGGGGGTATAGCTAGTGGGGAAGTGGTCACGGTAGCCGCCCCAACCTCTTGCGGCAAGTCAGCTCTAGCCCTTAACATAGCTCTGAGTGCCTCTTACAGGCAAAAGAAGGGGGTAGGTATATTTTCGCTTGAGATGCCCAAGAAACAGCTTACAAAGCGTATGGCACAGACTTTATCTGGAATTAATTATACCACCATTGACGCTACAGCAGATGGTCAGCAAAGGGCTGTACTGTTCAAGGAGTTTACTAGCAAGCTATCTGATCTACCTATATTTACATCTCACCATGTAAAGAGTGCAGATGATCTAGCGTCACAAGCTAGGAAGATGGTCAAGAACTTTGGCGTTAAGCTACTGGTTATAGATTACCTGCAACTGATACCATTTGATTCCAAGAGAATGAGTAAGACGGAAGGCATATCAACCATATCTCATCGTGTTAAGCAACTAGCCCTTGAACTGGATGTAGGGATAATTCTTCTAGCCCAAGTCAACCGTGAGGGAGCTAAAAGGGATACTGGTCTTAGCCTGTACGATTTAAAGGATTCTGGGGACATTGAGAATGATGCGGATGTAGTTGTACTTATATACCCCTCTCAAGGGGACTTTGAGTCATCAAAGAGCAGGGATCATAAAGGGGACTATACTGAGATGGTCTACAAGATTGCCAAGAATAGAGAAGGGGAAAGGGACATTGGTTCTCTGTTTAGGTTTTATCATTGCATAGGGAGGTTCGAATAATGTCTAACAAAGGAAAAGGAAGAAGACCATCTAAGCATTTTAAAAGTATTACTAAAAATCTTAGAGAGATTATGAACATAACCCCCAAAGGGTTTATAGAATTACTCAACGACAAATATAATTGCTCCGTTTCAATACAGATTAGAGAAGCATCAAAGCTTGGAAAAATAATACGAAAAGAGTTATGCCAGTATCACAAGATAGGTAGTATATCTGGATGGGGAATAGATAAAAACGGATGGAAAAACTCCAAGAGAGCAAAAGAATGGAAAAAGGTCAAAAAAAAGGGGTACCCCCCTATTGACAAACGCAATACAATTACTACTATAAATTTAACAAGGTAAGCCGTAGGAGTAATCCACGGCAGAGAGTTGTTTCTTACTCTCCGTTTGATTCCTTGTTAGCCCTGCCCTTTAGGGGGTAGGGTTTTTTATTGCATTGGAGCTGGCTCTTGCGTCTGGTTTAAATCGCTAAGATCGGCTTCCTCTAGGTATTTCATGTACTCCTTGGACAAGTATCCGTCAAACAATGGGTCACTATCAGATGATCCAAACATGCTTTGAATGCCTTTTTCTGTGGACATTATTAACTTGATTCTACCTTCAAGAAGTTTTGCAAAAGTCTCGCTTGCATTTAATGAACCCTTAACCGTTGATACAATGGGTCTTTCCATCCAATTAAAAGCATCAGCACTCCATAAAGCAGATTTTAATCTTGTTGATACAGCGTCAGGAATAGCAGTAAGGAAAAGACTCATTCTGGCGTTTGCACTTATCGCAGTTCCAACACGAACATCTTTTGCTTGAGCCTTTGTAAGTTTTTTGACGCTGAATTGAGCCATTGCATTATTAAACTCAATTAACTTATTTAACTTTTCCTTACCCCAAGTAGCTTGAAGTATTGATTTGTTTTCAGTTAAGAGTTTATTTAGATCTAATGGATCCCACAACTCTTTAGTAAGAGTACCTTCTTGTATTGTTTTTGATGTTCCCCTTGCGTTGGATCTTTTGATTAGTTCGGCAAACATAGCTTCTTGAAGCTCCATCCCAGCTACTGAATTTCTACCACCTATAGCGTTAACGAAGTCATCAACCGTTGAACTTGTAAGTTTTTTAGATTGATCAAACCCTAGAATTATTTTAGAAAATCCACCGACAGATTCTGGGATTGGGGCGTTTCCTTTAACAATTAATCCCAGTAAATCCCTATCAAAGAAATCTAATTGACTTGAAAGCTCTAATTCTTGCCTAACCAACTTAGCCAAATCACTAGCCTTACTAGCCTCAAAGGGCTCGCTTAATTCCCTAAACAATCTGTTTGTCTTAAAGTCAATAATACCCTTCTTGTTTGCTAACTGCCTAGAAACTATCTCAAAATCTTTTACTTTACTTTTATTCCAAAGTATTTTTATTATTTCTTTGTCTTTGTCAGTTATTTGAAAACCTTTACTGGGAGTATTTGCTTGTATTTTTTTGCTTTCTAACCATTTCTTTCTTAAGGTTGATCTCAATATAGAATCAGAACCTATTTGATCCGCAAGCCTAGCTAATTTTTCTGGGGTATCGAAAGCTTCATTTATAACTTTACTGCCATCTTTTGAGAATATTACTTTGGGTGGTGTTTTTCTTGTTCCATTAGAAAAATCATCAAATTGCTTTAATATTTTGTTCAAGTTTTGACCGTCTTGCAAATTTACAACATCGTCAAATCTTTGCCTAAAGGGTAGAACTGTTTGTTTAAAGTAATTGTTGGCTTTTGTGTAAGCTCTTTTAGCCTCAGTACCACCTGCCTTTAATATTGTTCTAGATCTCAAGGCATCTAAAGATGTTCTTAATTGTTGCAATGCCGCAACCTTTTCTTCCCCCAAGTTTAGTTTTCCAGCATTTCCGTATGGCAATTTGTCGTCAATTGCTTTTACCATATTGTCTAGTTGCTTATATGTAATATTAGAAATTGATTGATTAGGTAACTCATCAATACTAGTTATAAGCATTCTGGTTGTACCAGTAGGTCTTATAGATGATAATATTTGGTTGTTTAAATTTGGATCATCAATTTTTTTAAGTGTAGACATTAATGATCTCCGAAGACTGCCTAATGGAACTGACACACCCTGCATCAAGTCTTCAACGGATGCGTACAATGAATTTTTTGTTTTGTTTATCTTAAATAGATTATCAAAAACCTTTCTTTGTATAGCAAAACCACCCTCAACAGGGTTTAATCCTTGATCCTCAAGTGCCGACAATCTATCTGTTTTTGATCTTATTGAGTTGTTTACATTCCTCGTAACATCTCTTTCAATTTGTTTTTCAGTAGTATTTAATGCTCTACCAGAAACACTTGTTTTAGAATTTCTAACATCCCTTAAGCTATCTTTTATTCTTTTGTATTGGTTCTGGGTAGAGTCAATAAAAGATCTATATTTGTTTATGACGGATCCTTCTAAATCTCCGCTGAACAATTCTTTAATTTTCTTTGAAGCCAGCTCTCGGTTGTATCCAAAAACATTCTTGGCTAATGCTCCATCTGGTCTTTTTGAAGCTACAGTTTGAGCTGTAGATATTTTATCCCTAGCACTTGATGTGATTTGCTTTGGAACTTTAAATCCCAATTCCCTAATTCTTTGCATTTCCTTGGCTACCAATCCTCCTGCATCCTTCGGAATTAAACCACTAATCAACCTACCTGCTTTTAATGTAGCTAAGTCAATAGGTGCTTGAAAAGCCAAATCAACCAACCTTCTTTTTGTTATATCCCCTAATTCAATGTCATCTCCAGCTAACCCCCTAGCCGCAATATCTTGAAAAGCTTTTGTTCCTACATAGGCTGTAGATGTTAATGCCGCAGTAGCAAGAAGAGATGCACCGCCAGTAAAAGGTGCGGCTAATATACCAGCACTTGCAACAATTGGTGCGGCTTCACTTGCTGTATCTGCAAAGAAATCCGACAAAGATGCTCCGTATTCATCAACCAATTTAAACTTTTCGTCTTCTGGATCTTTGAAAACTAAAGATGGTTTCCCTCTAAATTCTATAGCTGTTACATTTTCTCTACCAAATTTTTTCTGCAAAAATTGTAGTTTGTCTGTTTCAGTAGGTAAGAAAGATAAATTAAACCTATCCTTAAAACCCAACCCCTCCGTCATACTAAACTCTGATGGATCAGACAAGCCTAATCCTTTTGAAAATAAACTTTGAAGCTTTTCTGACTCGTTATCTTCAAATTTTCTTTTACTGCCTCTTCCATAATCAGCAAGTTCAAGTTGAGCGTCAGTTATTCCTTTTTTAAGATTATTATATATGCGTAACTTATCTTCATCGGATGCACCTAATGGTGCGTCAATAAATAATGGTCTTGAAA
>VMHT01161546.1_pt1 | contig 10285 bp, 18 predicted proteins | sample 4693611 | NCBI WGS metagenome assembly VMHT01 (sample SAMN12280063, study PRJNA550983) | marine metagenome | isolation source: seawater sampled from same location over 5 years 0.02-0.2 micron viral filtrate | place: USA: collected off the coast of southern California halfway between the port... ...
GATATTCTTGCCAATCAAACCTACTTTTGATTTTTTTTAATTCTTTGGGGTACTCGGCCTGCTCCCAGTATTGATCCTCTTTTTTTTTGCTTCGTTTAAACGGTTCATCTGCTGTTGGTAAAGCAATCCTGAGATTCTGTATTTCAATGATTTGTCCAATTTTTCCAGTTTTACTTATTACTACAAAGTCATACTCTACGTTATAACCATAATCCCATTTTTTAAGCCTATTATTTTTAGCTAGTATTTTAGGATTTACAACATCTTCAATTTCTTTCCAAAGTGTTTGTTTGTAACTCATTTACTTCTACCTTCAGCAAAACCTTTAAAAGCTTTTTGTTCTTTAACTTCTTTAGGTTTTTCGTTTAACATGTTTTCTTCTTCCTGTATACGAGTGAGTATTTCAAAAGCATCCATTATGGCTAACTTTTTTGTTGCGGCAGCGTTTTTTAATCTGTCAGCGCTTACGTCATCGTCTGAGTCAACAATCTTTTCTTTTGCTACCTTAATTAATTCCTCAATAGCCTTATGCCCAGCTTGGATTATTTTCTTTTTCGTTTCCTTCGTATTCATTTACTAAAGCTATATAATTTGATTTCATACAATAAAGTCGTTCACCGTTTATAATAAACTCAAACTCTGAGTTAGGTGTAAAAGTAATAAGCGTCCCAGGTGTTATTCCTAGGGCTTCTAAGGTGCTATTGTTATATTTTACTATACCAATATTAGGTTGTTCTTTTCGGTTCTTTAAAATATCTTTATTTAATATAGGTTTTACAAAGCAATACTCTAAATGAGGTTTATTATTATACATATAAATTTCCTCTGGATTAGCAAAATACATATTGTCTTTAAAGTATTTACTGCTATTTCTTTGTCTACCTTTTTGGTCATGCCACTTTCTAAATATATTATGATGAACATAAACTTCATCACCAACATTTATTGAGGTTGAAAAAGCAACTGGTTTAAATAGTACAATTGCTTTTTTGCTTACAAAAGTATGATCTTCTATATTAGTATTTAATATAAGTGTTTTATCACCTACATTTTTTTTATTATTATACCTTTCATTTAAAGGTTTAACAATAAACTCATATAAACTATTCATCAATACTTTAAGTCGTATTCTAAAGCAACAGCCATATTATTATTAAATTTTTTCCAAGGAAGAACTTCATTATTTTTTTTAATAAAAATATTGTATGATTGATCTTTTTCTTCAAAAATTATATCACTAACAACGTGGCCTCCATACACTTCTAAACCAAGAGAATAATGCATAGCATCATTTTTGTAATCAGAACCTATACTAATCTTTCTTATTTTCGACATCTTCCTCTTTTATTCTTTTCCAATTACCAGTTTCAAGATCAATATTTATACTGCCATATTTAGCTTCTAAATTTTGTTTTGTTTCATTAACAGCTTCATTGACAGCTGCTAAATCGTGCATTAGCTGATGTTTTTGTGTTTCGTAAACTCCTATCTGCTGCACTATTGTACCTTGTTTTGTTTGTTGGTCTTTGATTACTTTTAATTCGTCTTTTGATAGTATTCCACTATCAACTGTTACTTTATTCATTTGATTTGATTTTATTGTTTTAGTATATAGCTACACAGTCAACACCTACGAGTAACTTAATAGCTAGCATAGGTGTTTTATCACCTACAACTGTTCCTGGTTGTACACTTTTAAATTCAACTTGAGTTCCAGCTTCGGTTACTATTGTAATGTCTTGTGGTTCTGATGCTCTACCATTATATATTACAACACCTCTTTCTGTTGTGTTTGCTATTGCTCCTGTTCCAGCTGTTAAAGCCACGGCGTCGTGACCAAAAACTCTTGGCTGAGCCATCATATTTCCTATTAAACCGTTCATTTTTATTTATTTATTTTTGTTATTTTTTCAGCACCACGACTTCCGAAGTATGCTACGTAAACTGTTACCAGTAGTGTTTTTAATAGGCTTATCCATGCTTCATCTACGTCAAATTGTAAATGAAAAGAATCTATAGACATCATTACTACAGCAGACGATGTTAAGAATATAAGAGCTAGTGGACGTGTATTTTTAGAAAGCCAAGAGTCTGACTTCATATCAGATTTCCACCTATTAGACACTTCTTTCATTTCAGATATGTCTTGCTCTATAAGCTTTAAAGCTTGCTCTTTATCAACTGCCTTAATCTTATTATCACTTGATATAAGATTTTTTACTACACCAAGAGTTCCTTGGTTAGGTAGCACGTCTCCAAGAGCTTGTAATACTTTAGGAGCTTTACTTGATAAAAAAGCACCTATTTTAGTTTCTTTAAATGTTTTTTTAGAAGTCATAGTTCTCCGATATTTTAAAAGTATTTGGATGGTTTTTAGCAAATTTTTGTAAAGCCTCGTCTGAAGAAAAATTATCCGCTAAATATCTTGTGTTTCTATTACTAAGTTGATTTTTAAAACTACTATTTAAATATTTTTGATCTTCTGCATCTCCTGCACTTCTTCCAAATTTGAATTTACCTCCTGCATATTTATCACTTGGCTTGCCGTCTTTGTCGAAAAAACTTTGTACATACTCCATCCTGTTCATGTTATCTCTATTATTTTGTGTATCATCCCATGCAAAGTCTGGAGATAATTGATATTGAACCGTGCTTCCATCTCCCTTGCCACTGTCCTGCCTGGACGTTGGTAGCGAAGCATTTGCTCTATCATTTTTAAAGTAGTTGTTATTAGCCGCGAAATTACTTCTGGCGGCTGTTGTATTTTTCATCATACTATTGAATTCTCTATTATAGTTTGATCTATCCCCGCCATCGGCCTTTGGTGAAAGGTCTTCGTCAAGTTTTACATTTTTCATATAGTCAAATTTCTTTCCACCCATATTACCGCCATATAAGTCGTCTAAAGAATTAATAGACATTGAACCTCCTTCACCCTGAGTGTAAGTAAATTTATTATTAGATGGATTATATGAAATAGTAGGTCCAGTATATTCATCATTTTTCTTTGGAGAGAACTCAGGGCTTTTTTCTAAATTACCTCCAGCATCAGGTTCTCCACCTGAAACAAGTGGATCAGTATCCATAGAAGGGCCACCCCAAGTTTTAGCTGGTGCATACATTGCAAAACGCTCGTTCATAGATATTTTTTCCTTATCAGGTGATCTACCTTCTCTATGCCTAGATCCCATAACTTTAAAAGCTATAGGCGTTTCATCTTTCATACTTGGCACTCCAGATAGTTTATTTGGCTTAGGTCTTAAATCGTGCTCAACACCGTTGTCTCCATCTTTATAAGCTGGAGCTTCCCAAGAAAGTGTTTTGTCATCTTCTGAAAAACTACTTCTGCTATGTTTTTTTACACCCTTGCCATTCATGTTTTCATAAACAAAGTTTTCGTCATAAGCAAGCTTATTGTCCATCATGTCTTTGAGATGTCTGCCTTCATGAGACATCGCGTTATTATAAAGCTTAGAATCTTGTGGTATATTTTTATTCATTATTATAGTACCATTATCATTAGCTTTCGCTACTAAACCGTTACTCTCTCCTATGTTGTCAGGGGAAAAAGGTACTTGATGTACAGATACTGGATTTATCTTATAAGGAGATTTTAGTTTAAATGACATATTATGATCTATTATTTTTTGAATGCTTAGTTATTTTAGTGCCTGAGTGAAAATATCCCTCGCCAGCAGCTACTTCTAGTTCTTTTTTCTTTTCGTAGCTAGCTTGTTTTTCTTTACCTTTTTTATAATCGCTAATAGCATTTCTAGCGTAATCTTGCTCTACTTTACTCTTGCTTTTATTATAAAATCCAGGAGCATCCATATCAACCATACCTGGTGCTGATAAAATACTTTCTTGTAAATGCTTAGGTAGCTTGTCTTGATCTCCAACTAAAGCTTTACTTGGTCCTTTTTTATTATCGTTCATTTTTAAAAAATTTTTGGAACTTTAATTCCGTTTAATAATTCTTTTCTACCTTTACAGCCGCAGCCTCCAGGTATTTTATCTGCTAATTTTTTTATTCCAGTGGCTGTAGTAAACCTTTCTACAACGTCACCTAATCCTACTTTTTCCATATTACCATTTTACTTTATCAGCCCAATATGCTGCAGACATTTTGCCTTTAGCTATGTTTTTCCCATGTCGAGCTTTAAAACTTTTTCTACGTGCTTTTTGCTTTGAAGATTCCCCTGACTTAGGTTTACCAGCAGTGCTCACACCTTGTTGACCAAATCTAATAATTTTTTCTTTACCGTTTTGACAAGCCTTTACAACATGAGATTTAGTTCTATGTGTAGGCGTTTTCCTGGGCTTATTGCACGTTAAAGATTTTTTATCTAATTTTTCAGCCATTACTTTTTCTTTATAGGTACACAGTTATTTACTAGTCTACCGCCTTTTTTTTTCATACCTTTTTTAACAAAACCTTTCCAACATGGTTTTTTTCTTTTTGTTTTTTTTAAAGACACTATCTACGTTTTTTTGATTTTAATGCTAAAACTTGCTTAGCTAATTCATCTAACTTACCATCAGTCTTTGTGCCGTCCTTAACTAGTGTAGAAAGAACTTTAATTTCTTCAGATAATATATCATTCATCTGCTCCATCATATCAACTCTTTCTTTTAAATCTTCTATATTAGCATGATTCCATTTCTCTTTTAAATCATACTCTAATCTTTTAACTTCTGTAGGTGGTAAGTTTCTAGCTTCGGTAATGTCATCTTGCAATGAATAATACATACCAACAAAAGTTGTTGTTAACATTATTATTCCAATTACAGTTTTTATATCAATTTTAAATTCTGTGTTTTCAGATATCTTCATACTCTCCTGTTGCATCAAATGACGGGCATGCTTTGTTGGCAAACTCGCTGTGTGAATAAATAACTGCCTCTGGGTACATTGCTTTAAGTGTTTTAAGCACATGTAAGAGACTATCTTTCTGCTCTTGTGTTCTAGTATCCTTCGGAGTCTTACCATCTGCTTCAACGCCTCCACAATAACATAATCCTATGCTATTTCTATTATGTGATTTGCAATGAGCTCCGATTCGGTCTATATCTCTACCTTTCTTTATAGTTCCATCTAGTTCGATGTAGAAATGATACCCGATGTCGCTCCATCCTCTAGAATTAATATGCCAGTCTTTTATTGTTTCAACCGGCACGTCTTGTCCTTCTCTAGTAGCGGAGCAGTGTATTATAATTTCTTTTACTAATCTCATTTGTTTTTGAGCTTATACCATTTATGTGCTGTATATCCAATAGTCATTAATAACAATACTATTTCTAACATAGGTTCCATCCAATCTAAGCTTGCTATAGTGAATGAAGTTATATTTAAGCAATATAACTTTAAATCTTCTAAACCCATTATCTTTGAGCTAATAAAGCAGGATTACCTTTGTAAGGTACATTGTCAATTTTCTTAAGTGTAGGTGTAATAGTAGAGTTATTTGATTTCATAATTCTAGTTCCATAAGGCTTACACTTAGGGCTAATATCTTTTCCTGCTGGAAATTGGTTCATATATTTCATATCTTTTTTTTTTAATGTTCGTGTATTATATATAATCACGTAGTATTTATTCACTTTTACCTATTAAAACCCCTCATTGTTTTAGCTAGGTTTTTTCTTTTTTTAGTTGTATTACTATCTCCAGTTTTTATTTCTAGTTTGCTTAAAGGTATTTTTTCTCCTTTAGGTACATTTAATTCCTCTCTTAATGCTCCTTTTTTTAGTGATTTAAAATCTATTTTAGGAAATGAAGATCTACTAGTTGCATACATTGGCATGGCCCCATCACCTTCCATAGTGTTTGATTGTGGAGTATTGAAGCTACTGTCTGTATTAGCATTCATACCTGTGGGTTGTGGTGGTGCGTATAGTTCACCTGAAGACATAGCTTTATTGTTAAACTGCATATCTCTTTGTATACCTCTTGCTGGTACTGATCCAGCAGACAAGCCTGGTAAAACATTATTAGTAAGCTTACCTGTATCTTGTCCTTTACCGGCTCTATCACCTTTAGGTTGAGCAGCTAAATTTGAAGCATCAAATGGGTTTAAAGCTCCAGCTCCTTCTTGGTTACTTGCACCATAACCATATGTTTTGTTATCTTCTGAAGATTTATCAAGTCCCACTACTTCATTAGCAGTAGTATTAAGTGAACCTGTGTTTCCACCTCCATTTCCAATTAATACACCTGTGCTTCCACCAATACCTCCTGTTCCTGTACCGCCTGTGCTTCCACCTCCAGTTTTAACACCTGCATTAGTGCCACTACCTGCACCTGTACCTGTGCCTGTTCCTGTACTGCCTGTACTGCCTGTACTGCCTGATCCTACTGTTACTGCACCTGAATTAGCGACACTACCTGTTCCTGTACTATTTCCTGTTCCTGTACTATTTCCTGTTCCTGTACTATTTCCTGTTCCTGAATTAGCGACACTACTATTTCCTGTTTCTGTACTATTTTCTGTTCCTGTATTTGCATCTGTACCTGTTCCTGTACCTACGTTTGTACTATTTCCTGTACCCACGCTTGTATTATTCCCCGCACCTGTACCCGCACCTGTACCCGCACCTGTGCCTGTGCCCGTGCCTGTGCCTGTACCTGTACCTGCGCCTGTGACTCCACTTCCGCGAAGCGCACCATTTGTTATTACATTTAAAGGACTATCTGAAACCATAGGAAATGCAGAACCTTTTCTACTTACCATATTAAAACCTCTTCCTAGAGGGTTATTGATAGCATTAAATTTTCTGTCATCCATTAAGTTATTCATTTCATTTAAATCATCGTTTTGCTCTTGTTGAGTGTATAAATTAGCAACTTTTGTTTTTGTTGGTTTTTTAAATGGAGCTTTACCTGCGCCACCGTATGTAAGAATTCCAACGTCTGTAATCTTCATTCGATCCATTGGAAGATTTTCTTTTTGTGATTTATCCATCATCTGGCTAAACTTACCTTGCTTACCTTGTTTATCCATTATGCGAACATTATGAGCTTGATTTAACATGTTTTGAGATAATGGTTTTTCTTTTTTTACTGTAGGCGGTTGTGGAGCTGTAGGTCCCATTACTCCACTTCTTAAATCTTCTTTATTTATTCTTTTACGTTTAGCTTCTTTTCTAAATTTAGCTTCATTTTTAATAGTGTTAAAAGCTTCTGTAGCTTGCTTTTTTTCTTCTGCTGTTTGATACTTAGCTCTTAAGTTTTTAGCTTGTCTAGCGTCTTTTAAAGAAGTTTTAAATGCTTTTTCTTCTGCTTTTACTTCTAGTTTTCTTTTTTGAGCTTCGTTTTTTATAGCGCTAGGTGTTGAAGGATTCCCTGTACTTTTATTAATTTTATCTAATATTCCTTCGTTTACCTTGCCTTGATTAGCTCCTTCTTTATCTGACTCTTCAACAATAGTACTACCATCTGCCGTTTTATTATATATAGACGAAAGATCCGGCATTTTAAAATCTACAGGATTATAATTATTTTTAGTTTTGTTTGGATTCCTAAAGTTTCCAAATGGACTTTTTTGTTTATATGGCATTTGTTCTAGTTTTATCTTTGTTTACAAAAGAAATAGCTCTCGCAGTTACTTTATAACTGTATTTGTTATTGCTTTCTAACTTTTTTAAAGGCATGTCTTCTTCGCCTAACATTATACGGTACATACGACTAATAAGTTGTTTACACTTGTAGGATACTTTATATATATGATATTTTTGAGTGGTGCGGTTTCTTTCTCTCCACACTGTAATCCACCCTTGTTTCAATAATCTGTTCCAGCGTCTGTTATCCCAACTATATGAGTACGTACCTTTTTTAAAATCATCTTTAGTGAAATGTTCTATAGCGTCTAAATATATTAACAGTTCTAAATCAGCGTCATTTAAATCACTTGTTTTACAAGCCCATTTCCTAATAATTCTATAATGTTTAAGTAAATTTAATTCTTTTAAGTCAATAGAGCTTAATCTTCTCATTTAGGACACTCTTTCTTTATAGCTCTATTTAGTTGTCTATTTTCTTTCATAGCACCTCTTTTTGTTTGTCTACATTTTTTTCTGTGTTGTCTACAAGCTTTGTTCTTTCTACCTAAACCACAAGTTTTTTTACTGCCACCTGGACCTCTTTTAAAACAGGCTTTTTTCTCGTCTTTAATCTCTCCTTTGTTCTCTCTTTTCTCTGCTTTTCTATCCGCCTTAGTCATGTCACAATCGTAGTCATTGGTTAAACCACCAGGCCTATTTTTTACTTCATCTTCTTTTTCTTCTGCTGCAGCATCTTCTGCGGCTGCTTTATCAGCATCTAATTTTTCTTGTTCTTTTGCTAACTTGACTCTTTGAAAAAACGCACCAACTTCTTCTCTTGAATAATCAGTGTCACTAGGTATTTGATCTTTACCACCTACATTATTTTTAGCAGCTGCAGCTGCACCCTTTTCTTTTAATTCATTCATTTTGGCTTCTGCATCTGCAGCGGCTCCAGCAACAACAGCTTTAGCCCTTTCTTTCACTTTACCAAACAAACCCCTTACTCCGCCTATGCTAGATTTTCCACGAGCAGCAGCTCTTTCAGCAAGTCTTGAAGCAGCTCTTGCAGCAGCAGTGTTTGATCCACCACTACCAGTTCCACTAGTGGTTCTAGCTGCACTTCTCATCGCCGCTAGATTAACCTTAGCAAATGGTGTTTGTGTAGACAATCCTCCCATAAATGTCTGTGAAAAATCTCCTTTATAAGGTTGTTTAGTATTTGTTTTTACGTTTTTTCTTAGTCTACTCATAATTATAAAATTATAACAACATCAAATTGTTTTATGATCTTGTATTCTTTGTTTTTTAGTTCTATGTTGAAGCCAACGGCTTTATCATAGTAAATAACATCGCCTTTTTTTATAACTTCAACATCAGTACCAACAGCTATAACTTTAGCTTGTCGGTACCTAATATCTTCTCTTTGCTTTTCTGTTAATATTAAACCACCATCAGTTTTAATATTTTTTTCTTTTATAGTTTCTATTACTATGTACTTACCTATTGCTTTCATCTCTAACATTATTGATTACACAATCGGTTGACATAATAGTTGTAGCTACTGAAGCTGCGTTAATTAAAGCACTTTTAGTAACTAACAAAGGATCTATAATTCCGGCTTTTACCATATCAACCGTATTTCCTGTAACCACATCTAATCCTTTACCGTTTTCAAACTTTTTTAATTCATCAATACCTGCATTTTTTAATATCAACTCATGAGGCTTTCTTATAGCACTATAAAGTACTTCTTCACCTATGCAAGTTGGTTTTAAATTAAAACTAGCATTTAACAAAGCTATACCACCACCTGGCACTATACCTTCTTTGATCGCAGCTTTTGTAGCACAAATAGCATCTTCTACTCTATCTTTCTTTTCTTTTAATTCAACTTCTGAATTAGCACCTACTTTAACTACTGCAACTTTAGCTTTTAAATTTGCTAATCTTTTTTCTAACATAACTACTAATCCAGGTGCTTTTTCTTCTTTTAATCTATCTTCAATAAAGTTTATTGTTTTATCAACTTCTTTATTATCTGACAAATCAACTTGAATTAACGTTTCGCTTTTATTAGAAACAACTTTTATACAACTACCTAAATGCTCAGGTTCTATTATATCCATATCGTCTCCTAAATCTTCATTGATAAGAGTAGCTCCAGTAACAGCACATAAGTCATTTAAAGTATCTCTTTTACTAACGCCATAAACAGGAGCGTCTAGCACGTTTACTTTTAAATTGCCTTTCATTTTATTCATAGCTAAAGCAGAAATAACTTGCTGCTCTACATCTGCTATTATTAATAGACTTTGCTTTGTTTGTATTATATGTTCAAGTATTTTTTGAATTTGTCTTAAACTTTCTATAGGTGATTCTACTATTAATACTAAAGCGTTTTCAAGTTCACAAGTTCCTTTTTCTTTGTCTGTGATAAAATGAGAACTTTTTAATGGTTGATTATATTGAACTCCTTCAATTAGCTCTACAGTTGTTTTAGGTTGATCATTAATCTCCATCATTACTATACCTGTTTCATCCACCATTTTAAAAGCTTTAGCTATTAAAGCTCCTGTTTCTTTATCATTATTTGCAGATATAGTAGCTACTTGGTCTATTTTATCACCTGTTATTTTCTTAGATTTTTTATTTAAATAATCTATAACTTTAGAAACTCCAGAGTTTATACCATCTTTCATGGATCTATTATCTTCTAATAAAGAATGTTCATTAGCTTGGTCTA
>VMHT01044095.1_pt1 | contig 10284 bp, 4 predicted proteins | sample 4693611 | NCBI WGS metagenome assembly VMHT01 (sample SAMN12280063, study PRJNA550983) | marine metagenome | isolation source: seawater sampled from same location over 5 years 0.02-0.2 micron viral filtrate | place: USA: collected off the coast of southern California halfway between the port... ...
ACAATACTGGAAGTATTTTAGTGGGATACTTAGGAACAACGCCACATCCTACTATTTATTAGGAAGTTTCCCAGAATCCGAACTTAAGAAAATGGCGGAGGACTTGAGTTTTTTCGGCGGGGGTAACAAAGAATTTATTCAAATGTATAATGAAACTAGAAAGGAGGACTATGATTTTACCTATCTATCCGTGCAAAATCTAGAAGCAAGAAGGAACCATGACGAACTGATATGGAGCAAGAAAGACGGTTTTGTAAAGAAGCCTGGTACAAGCGGTTTATTAGATGAAAAAAAAACCTCTGATAATAGTAAAGATGAACTGCTCGATAAAGAATTACAGTCTACGGAACTTACTAAATGATAAATACCTACTAAAACTGTGGACAGACTATCAAGAATCTTATAAGAGAAAATACTATATAAAGTGGAATACCTTTAATCAACAACATTTTTTCATAGAGTTTAGAAAGACCGTTTCACTAGAACAACTACGGCTCTTTAAATTAGAAGACCTTATTTTAAAACTAAATTTATTTTTCTGGAAATGGGACAAAGAAGCTAAAATAGAAATTCTTACTCACCCTGACACACCAGTCACCGCTCATAGAATACTATTCGAGTAGGAACTTTTACTGTTTTTTTTCTATATCTCGTAAGTCCACAAGGGGCGGGCGGGAAATAGGGATTTCTTCTTAAATTATTATGTATATATATAGTAAAGAATGGCTCAGACCGAAATATTATATATAGACTGCATTCGACAGAATAGCGTACGGAGTGAAGAAAGGAACAACATATGGGAATACAAGATAGGAGACGAAGGCATGGTTCTACCTGCTGGCTCTCAGATTTCTATACAGGATACTTTCATAAACAAGAAAGGTATATCCAACCAGTCTATCACTTTTGAAGAGACAATCACCGAGAGAGTATCCTTCGGTTTCTATATAAACTATGACGCACACTGGATGCCAAAGGGGGAGGCCCAGTCTGACCCTGCTATAGAGAACTACGAAGGATTGTATGAGAATGTTCTAACGGAACTTACGACAGGCGCTTGTAAGGTGAAGTTCGCAAGAAATAACGATAAAACAGGTCTGTTAGTAAATCCGGATACTTCTGTTAGAGGTCGCACCGTGACTTATCTCCAGCCATCAATCTATGGTTTCCCCAACACCGCACTACCCGTTGTAGAAAGTCTGGGGCAAGAACAAGTTCTAGTAGGTAACTGGACCACGGCGGAACTAAGGCCTACAACTAGAAATGTGGATATTACTATACCAAAGGGAACATACGGACTTACTGAAATCGCCCAACTCATTACAGACCAGATGAATGGAACTCTGACTAATGTGGCGAACAACGACATGTCCCAAGACTACATTAGAAGAAGGGCGATGGAGGTTGACAACAATCTTACTATAAACTCTAATAATACTACTGTGATAGAAAAACTACCTTTACACGATGGGGGTTTAGGTGCTGCGGGAAACAAAAGCAATCCATATAGTAGCACAAGTAGTTCGAATACAAACGGAGTAACTGCGAACAATACCCCCATAGCACAGTTCTATGGTTCTATTGACCAGGGCGCTCCTATTCGACTCTTAGAACCACAAGAAACTACTACTGCTATCTTCTTTACAGCAGGCCAAGCAGCCGGCGGGGGCGAACCCGCATCTGCTAGGTTCAAGGGCGACCCTGCTCTTATACTAGCGGCGAATGGTCTAATCTTTTTGAATGGTGAATACATACAATATGGGGCTTATGCTGGAGTAGTCCAGAGTGCTGGTTTAGGGTTCGGGGGAGCAAACATACAGCTTCTTAGGTTCAACAACTGCACACGAGGTATGTATCAAGGGTCAGACGCTACTAAATACTCTGCTCTTGTAAGAGATACAGACTATCAGGGAGTAGGCCCTAGACTTGCCCCTTTCAGACACCAGGCTTTTGACGATAATAATCAGGAAATGGGTGTTCTTGCTGTGAATAACAACTTCCAGCGGCGCGATGCTACCTGGGAAGCACCTAGTGTAGATAGGCTACTAGCATGTACACCCGAAGGCTACAACAAGATGATAGAGAGTATGAAAAGTCCTACTGCTAACAACAGAGGAGACCCTTTGAAAGATATAAGAAAAGTTTCGGTTCAGTTACGAGGAAATCAGAACACGGCTTTTACACCCCTAACGAATGGATTTAACCATTCTTCTCAGTGGTTACAGACCGACTACTGCGGACTTTGGTATTTCAGGGACTATTCACAGCTCTTCGGGCAGTCTGGTATCAATTTTAACTATAACCCTATGAGACGAGGTATTTATGTAGGCGCCCCGAAACTAAAGATAGACTGGTCTTCTGCTACTAGTTCGTTTACTATAGATTACCTTCACATGCCCCACCACATATCCTCACACGACAACTACGGAAATGCAAACGAGGCGGAAGGAACAGAAGCCTTGTATGTTAAAAGACTAACTTCTCAGGCCAGCACCGGACAACCTAATCCAGGGCAACCTAACTACAATCCTAACTTCATACACCCCGATATGAGAAGAGGTATGGAAAATCCAGTAGAAAGAACTACAGGAATCTCTGTATATAACTGGGCTGTAAATTCAGCAAGAAGATACAGCGATGTTAACTGGCAGGACGGGACTGTCTTTAATCAAGACTATACTAACATACTAACATGGGACGACTATTTTACTACGAAAGAAATAGCCGAAGAGGCCTGGAAGAAGACCTTATGGGGAAAACTAGGTTTTTCATACGACCAACTGGCGAACTCTGATAACTGGGATAGGGGTCTCAAAAGATACGATGTCCGTATAGGAGAAGACTTTTCTGTGGGTGGAAAGGACTACCGTATGTATGGAACTTCTACAAGGTCTTCATATGGGGTAGACGCGAACTCTACTATCTCTACAACATACAACCCTAATGAGAAGGCATACTTTCAACAGGGGGCGCAACCTATCAGGGCGTATAACCAGATGGATGTCAATACTTCCTATCTAGGATATACTACAAGTACGGACATACCTAAAACCGCTCAAGGAGACAACTCTGGGGGGAACATGCCTGGTGCAGTAGACACGGCTAAGAGTTTCTTTAGTAGTATGTACCAACAGGCTACGGCTGCCTATGTAGCAACTACAGGTAGGTCTATTCGGGGACAGTTCCTTCCTACCCTAAACGACAACGGTTACTATGTGATTACGAGCGATGTGATAGATACTCATGAGGACAGTATAAAGAACAATCAGAACCTACCGCTTTTAGGACTGGTGCCTCTCGCCACTATTACAGCACAGGACTTTATTACAAGTCAAAATCAAATGATACACATAGTAGGACAGGAAAAGGTTATTAATAGTATTGTGATAAAGATACTGAACCCTGACCTTACTAATGCGAACCTTGAACCTAATTCTAGTGTAGTTCTAAAAATAATTAGACCAGTTCCAAATCCCGTAACTAAACCGGCCAGAGAACAGGACAATAAGAAACCCTCAACTTAGGGTCGTGTGGATATGGGTAGTATAACTATATATTAACTATAAAATAACTTAAAGATTTCCACTCCTATTATTATAAGAATGCCCCTTGTTCAAGTAGCTCAGACCGAAATGAAAGAGAAATACTTTGCACTTCTTGAGAAAGAAGAAGAACATAGAAAAAAGAAGCGAGACTACGCCCGAAAGAGATATGCTGAAGACGAGGCCACAAGAAAGAAGCAGAATGAACGCATGAGGAGATACAGAGCCAAGCAGAAGGCTGAACGAGAACTCCTAAAACAATACGCGAGACAGCACGGGTTCAACCCTTCTATATCAGTAGGATAAAAATATTTCCCCATTTCCCTCATTTCCCGCCCCGCCCTAGCCCGTTCGGCACGATTTTTTACATCTATTTTTTTTCCTTTTTAATTAGACCTCTTTTCTTATCTTTCAATACAAGTTAAGATATGAGGGACATGTTGCGAATATATATGGGATTTTTGTTTAGAAATAGTTGTCGTATTGATACAAGCACTCAACAGCATATCAAGCGAACACAACAGAAAATACACAACAGATTTCACACAACAGAAAATTCATAGAAAACACACAACAGATTTCACAAAAAAAAAAAACAACAAAAAAATTGTAGAATGGCTAGTTCAGGCTCTGCCTCGCAGAATGTAGTGGGTGGGTTGTTGAGCGACAGCGACGACGAGCGAGAGATTGCACCTGGAATTCCCCTAAAGAAGAAGGAGAAAAAGAAGACACCGACAGACTGGAAGAAACTGGCGGAGGGAAATGGGGAAACGGGGAGCCGACACCCTTTCTATTTTCCAGCGGGGCACGACACCTCGGGCAAGTCACCTGCTCTACGGACAAAGAGCATAGATGTCGAGGGTTCGGACGAAGAACTCGACCTGCGCCCAAGAAACACCGCAAAAAACAATTTAAAACATTCTAAAAAAAGACATAAAGATATTATATCTATATCTACTATAGAGAATATGACGGATATAGATAAACTGATGAACCACAACGGCGAGTTCTCAATGGAACTTCGTGTTGATTTACACCCCAAGACGAAGAAGAAAATGCTGAAGTATCCAGTCAAGTCAGCCAAACTGGCGAGGTGGGCTTTCAATCTTTCAAAAGACGCAAAGATACTGGATGCGGAAGGCAAAGAGGTTGTGTGCGACCTGTGGAACGACCACAAGAGAGCCACGGGGACAAAACTCGTCATTTCACACTACTCAAATGCAGAGTATCACGAGGCCGAGAGGTTTCTCAAACAGGTCGCTCCCAAACACAAGCGTAGGTTGAATGCCTATGGGAAGTATCTAGACACGAGCAAACTCTGGGTGATTGATACGGACAACGCAGAGATGACCAAACTGGTTGAGGAAAAGTTCCCAGAACTTCCGTGGACTCACTCTTTCAGCAAGAAGGGCAAGCACTTCTATGCTACAAAGGACAGCCTTGACATAGGAAACTATATCACTATGATAAAGGTCGCGGGTTCGGAACTTGACATCCTTTACACAGGAAATCTCCTTGAGAGAAAGCACGAGGAAGATGGTTCTCTTGTGAAAGTTCAAAACTGGGACGGCAAAGAACCGCCTGTGATTAGTATGGCGGACTTTACCAAAAGAACTGGTCTCTTTACCGAGCGAAAGGCAGTTATCCACGAGAGGACTGCGGCTGCTAACAGAAGAGAGGAGCAGAGTGCGCAGAGAACTCTGGACGAAGAGACATGGACGGTGAACAACGATGTCGCTGAAAATGCCGAGCTGGTTGAAGAGATACTAAACGCTCTACCAGCAGAGAGCCTGAAGTCTCGACTTGACTGGATAAAGGTTCTACATGCAATTCGGGGGAACATCACAGATATACACCCGACAGACTACTGGCGAAAACTATTCAACAAGAAGTTCAAAGCAGTTCATACTGAACTCGCAGACGAGAATGGTCTTGTGAATGGAGAGGCCTGGGATGTATGGAGAAAGGAGAATGACCGGGAGTTCAAGAAGAAACGGGACCACCACTACCACAACGGAGTTCTCTGGAAACACCTCTACAAACACAACAGAGAGGCGTGGGTCTACTGTAAGAACAAGACAACCGCTCAAGTTCCTGACGGTCTGGTGATGGAGCAACTCCGTTACTATGACGGGCAGAAGACATACTGGGAAAAGTATGCTTTTCTAGTGAAAGAAGGCAAAGCACCTCTTATCTATATCAAGGACTTTACCAAGAACAAGTGGTTCGGTTCGGGTCCTTTCACAAAGCAGGAACTCCGTGGCTCTGACTGGGCTGGGGTAAAGAGTTTCAGGAAGGAACTGAAGACAGACAAGAATGGAAATCCCATACTATCTGAGAACGGACAACCCCAGTACGAAGACAAGTATCTCGGGGACTTTGTTACTGAATGGCTGAAAGACCAAAGAAAGAGGAACTACATCTATCAAGACTTTCTGCCTGAGGGGTGCGAACACATAGGAGACGATGACGCAACGGCGGGTCTCGAGAGTAGCACCACAAAGAACCACTACCAAGGTATGAAGATTGACCAGAAAATCGGTCAAGAAGAACTTACTGCCGCTGTGGAGAAAGAAATGGCGAGGGGCGAAGAAGAAGATGGAGACCCATACTCTTTCATAGAGCCTATCCTCGAACTTATCTTCTTCCTGTGTGGAAAGGATATGAAGGTCTTTGACTATGTCTGCAAGTTCATTTCACTCCTTCTGCTGTATCCAGCAATCAGGCCTGAGGTCTTCATTATCTTTCAGTCTACGCCTGGTGTAGGTAAGAACATGTTCTGGGACTGGCTGGGAAAGAAACTCATAGGTACAGAATACTACCTATGTTCTGCGAAACCTGATATGTGGTTCGACAAACATAGTATCTCCAAAGAGAACAAGATACTTATGGTGTTGAATGAGATGGCTCTATCTCAAATGAAGAAGTATGACTCGGAACTGAAGGAGATTGTGACAGACCCTACTCTCAGTCTTAACCCAAAGAACGAAAAGATGCGGACTTGTAGAAATGTAGGTTCGTATGTGGGATTTACCAATATGCAGTTCGCAGTCGCCAACGAGAACGGACAAAGAAGAAAGGTCTTTATTCAATGCGCCAACGACCACACTCTAATTACGGGATACTTCACTTCCATAGTTAATAGGCAGAACAACCTAGTGGCTCAGGCGATGTTCGTGAAATACATGCGCGAGGTAGTTGCGGTTGACCCTTACTACGCATTCCAACCGAATATGCCGAAGACCAAATACCACAAGGCTCTTTCGGATATGTGTTCCAGACTTGAGATGAAGTTTATGAAAGACCTTTGTTACAGATACAACCAGGGCGATTCGGATGCGGTGGCCTTGATAGGCACAGAGGACGCACCTACCAAGCTCAAGACGATTGAAGGTGGTCTGCTCTACAAGTCCTATACAAAGTGGGTCACAGACTCGCGAGAAGGAGGTGGCGAAGAGAAACTCAAGAGCAAGTCAAATATGAAGTTCACCTTCGAGAAGCATGTGATTAACCTATCACAAACTACTATCAAAGACGGTAGTCGTGGGAAGAAACTGGAAGACCCGCTCAATATCAGCAAGTACATTATCAAGACAAGAAAGAAGGATGTAGGACAGGTCTATCAAATTGACCTTGAGAGGTTCAAAAGATACTACGCACAGGACCGAGCCAAAGAACGAGGAGAATGTGTCGAAGAAGTCTACGATGAGATTAACAACGCTGGAAGAAGCGATGTCGGGAAACCTATTGACTGGTTGTAGTTTCCTAATTAGTTAGTATATAGTTACTAGTAAGTCATTAATTCTTTTTCTATTAAAAACAAACAAAGAAACAGGGAAGTCGGGGATAAGGGGATATAAGTTTCCTAATCAAGTAGGAGAAATCTTAAGGGACATTCGGGGATTTTATATGGGATTTTTGTTTAGAAATAGTTGTCCTATTATTACCAACCCCACATGCCCTACAAAGAATTGAAGCGAACCAAAAATACCAACCGCCTGAAAGAAAAAACTCACACCCACAAGCCAGACAAAATTAGAGATAGACTACAAAAAAAACTCCAACAAAAATCAAAAAAAAAATGAGTTCCTATGCTATGCTATGCTCTGACCCTGCAATGCGAACTGTCGAGTCGCACCCCAGTATCACTACTGGTATATACGAAAAACTCACATTCCCCTACCGAGATGTCGCACCACATTTGAGGTTCAAAGCGGACGGGGCCTACACACTCTACAGAGAAAAGTGGTTCGGTGAAAAATACGAGAAGACCTTTGATGACGCAGAGATAGGACAGTTCGTTCACACAGCCTTCGGGCAGGTCGAACTCATGTCTAACTGTATGGTTCAATACACGGCACTCGCTTCTACAAAGTCTCCAGCAGGGAACATTCTCAGGACGGTCTTTGATACGATTGAAAAACAGACTGACCTAGAAATCCCAGTAGAAATCCGGGAGTATGTGTGTTCCTTTATGAAGGCCACAGACCTCGCGCGTATGGACACAAGGTTTCTTATCAAGACACAGATGCTAATTGACCTCGGGCAACTCACAGTCAAGACCACCCCACCAGAGAAAAGGTATAGGTGTATGGAAAAGGTTCGGCAAGGAGCGTCTATGGTGCAAGGACGCTTCAGGGCTGGCAAGAGGGTTCAGATGAGAAACCCCGCCAACAACTCTCATCATATGGGCTACCCCGAACCTCTTGTATCCTCACTCACAAACGAAATCTTCCTACATGGAACGGACGAAGAGTTCCAGAATGCTGTAGAAAAGGATACTCTGGAATACTACCGAAGATGCGATGAAATCAGAGAAAGGATTAAGGGAATGGACTGCGACAACGAGTTCAGGCACAACTTCCGTCACCTCCGTTTTGAAGTGGCTGGGGACCCACACAGATACGGAATCGGTCACGAACACAAGTTTAAAGAAAGGGGTCTCCCTGATGGTCGCTGGAAACCTTTCAAGTTCTACCGCAAACAAGCATTCGGCGAAGGATATAGCATACACAGTCGCCAAGAAAAGATTAGGAGTGGAGAAGCAAGTGGATATGAAATACAGAAGAAGAGCGAAAGCTGCTACGGCAACAACAGTCGCCACACACCTCATACCACCCGGATGACCTTTGAAGAACTAGAAGTTCATGTCAAACCACCGTGGCAAGAGTGGTATGGAGATAGGGGTGGAGAAACTAACTCTTGTACGCAAGCATTCCACATCGGTCAACCTACTACCCCACTTCTTCCTGTGAAGAGGCACAACGGCTACAACGGCCACCAATCCGAAGACGACTGGTGCTGGGTGTCGTATGGAACGGGATACGGCGGGAACGACTGGTATAACAACGACTATGTGCGTGGATACGGAAATGCTGAAAGTAGGGGCTGTATGTACTGGGACATGTGCGACCTCAAGCAACACAACAGGACTGGCGATGGTCTTTCAGCAACTCTGGGTATGCTCTTTCATCTAAATATGATTGAGAACAGGCAAGAAATGTTGAAAGTTACTAGGCCAGAGTGGAACATCCGTAAGAACTATGGAAGTCAAGAAAATTTCTGGAACAACTACCACACAAGAGGTATTATGCTACCCACAGTCGCCATGGACGCGTTGACGGCGGGGAATTGTTACTCTGTGGAGGACCGAGAATGGAGTGAGCGGAGGAGCATCCAACACAGGCACGGCAGTATGGCTAGTGTCTATGCTAGGAGTGGCTTCAGGGTTCAACCTCAGAACCTCAGGTGCAAATACTGGAAGAAGAGGACCGAGCTGGTTGAGAAGGACGGTATACCCGCAAACTCTCCATCCACTACGACTGGACTATTCTGGGGAAAGAACTGGGAACTTATCTCAGAGCAAGAACTGGAAGACTTGTTCTACGAGGAAATGAGTTGTTCTATCCACAGGCTAGGATGGAACTGGCTAGTAAGGTCGGGTGCTATGAAGAAGTATTCGCATCTTTTCACAAAGCCCAGACTCACACGGTTTCTAACTGGCGACAGTCCTATGCTAATGAAGGCATATGGGAAGAAGCCTCTGAAGAAGACATACGCAGACCTTCTGCGACCTCCGTGTACATGCACTATGCTCGACCTTGACAAACTGTCTAATAATTAGGAGGATTTCAAAATCCCTATTTCCCTGTTTTCCCGCCCGCCCTGTTTCCTTGCTTTGATTTCTATGAATTTTTGATTAAATTTTCTGCCTATTTAAATAGGATTTTTTTTTATTACCCCTGTGCTTATCTTTCAATCATAGATAAGAGGGGGGGACACGGTTAGAATATATATGGGATTTTACTGTAGGAATTGTTGTCCTATTATTACCAGCCCCAAATGCCAAAACACATCCGCACAATCACCACCATCTTTGAAATCCCGATTGAAGACCCACAAAACTACATCTACGAAAGACAAGCAAAGAACATACTTAGACTTAGACAAAAACTAGAAAAGAAAAAAAGGGAATGCCACAAAAAAACCAACGACAAAAACCATACGGAAACGACGCCTGGATAGCAGACCCACAAAACTATATCTGGGATAGACAAGAAAAGAACCTACTTAGACTTAGACAAAAACTAGCAAAAAGAAAAAACAAAAAAAATGGCGACCAATCAAATCTACGAAAGGAAAATCCAGCGACTCGTGAAGGAGAAGAAACACGCCTGGCACCAATACTACAATCTGCAACGAACTCTGTTCGAGGAACGACAGCAGATAGTTCAGGCGGCAA
>VMHT01110535.1_pt1 | contig 10284 bp, 21 predicted proteins | sample 4693611 | NCBI WGS metagenome assembly VMHT01 (sample SAMN12280063, study PRJNA550983) | marine metagenome | isolation source: seawater sampled from same location over 5 years 0.02-0.2 micron viral filtrate | place: USA: collected off the coast of southern California halfway between the port... ...
GCTGTCGCTACTTGGGCATATTTTGGAATTATAGAAAGACTAAATTCTATTGAAACTGAAATAACTTTAGCACAGTCTGATTTGGAAAAGAATACTGAATTTAGAATTAAATGGCCCAGAGGAGAAATGGGTGCATTACCAGCAGACGCTGAACAGTTTATGTTAATAGAACATATTGCTGGTGAACTTGAAAAACTAACAAAAGATATTGAAACTGGAAAGGCACCATTTGACCAACAACAAGCGTTAACTCTACAATTTTATGAAACCAGAATACAAAAATTAGAAAAAGCAATTGATGAGTTAAAAGACAGAATAGTGAATAGTCACTATGATGCAATTAAAAACGGAAGTCATTAAAATGAAAGTAATAGAATTTGTACTTTTGTTGTATATGAGTGGTGGAGAATTAATTGAATATACAGTTCGTGATGGTCTTAGTGATTGTCTATCTACCAAGAGAACTATGGAAAGAAATATGCAAATAAAACCACAAGACCAAGGTAGTGTATCTATAAGTTGCAAAAAACTTTCAGTAGTAGTAGATAATGGAAACAATATACTATCATTTGAAGATGGTATGCCAACGAGGTAAATAATATGTCAGTAGAAACAGAAATTGCACTTTTAAAAAGAGAAGTAGATGGCATGAAAGGAATTCATGTTCGTCTTGATACAGCAATAGAAAAAATTGCAGATGTTTCTAGTTCGTTACATACTATTATGGCAGTCCATGAAGAAAAGTTGCTCCGTCAAGAAGAAGCATTAGATGGGCAAGAATTACAATTTAGAGAAAATATTCAAGAACTTCACTCCAGAATATCCAATAATTCAGACAAACAGGCTCAGCGCATGAACGACATGGAAAAGAATATGTTAGATGAACTACAGAAGATTCGTGTAGAGTTATCTGACAGAGTTGGTATCCTAGAGAAGTGGCGCTGGGTCATTATCGGTGGTTCTATTGTTGGTGGATTTATTATCACAAAACTTCCTATATGGACTTGACATTCCCCTAAAACTCGTATATACTAATTTTCATGTATATAGAACAAAAGTACCTACTCTTAGCATCATCACGACTCCAACAGTTTAAAAGGAAAGGGGATTACCTCTGGAATTTTAGGTGTCCGTATTGTGGTGATTCTCACACAAATCTAACTAAAGCTAGAGGATATGTGTTTCGTAAAGATTCGAATCTTATATATAAATGTCACAACTGTGGTATTGGTGCAAACTTAAATAATTTTTTAAAACACCTAGACTCGCAGTTGCATGATGACTATATAAAAGAGAAGTTTCTAGATAATGGAAAAAATAAAGAAGAAGAGGTGTATGAGAAGTTTACGACTCAAGCACCTTACCTTAAAGGCAGTTCGCCTTTAAAATCAAAACTAGTTAAGAAGATTTCATCACTAGGATTGAATCATTATGCAAGACAATATGTTTTACAGAGGAAAATACCATCTGATAAACATTACCTCTTGTATCACACGGATTCGTTCAGTAAATGGTCAAATGAGTGGTGTCCTAAGAAACTAGACGTAAATAATGATACTGCAAGGTTATTGATACCTTTGCATAATGGTGAGAATAAATTTATAGCGTGTCAAGGAAGGTCTTATAAAAAAGATGATAAACTTAAATATCAAACTAGTAAAGTCCATGAGGACACGCAACTTATCTTTGGTCAAGACCGACTTAAATCTAATCAACCAAAATTCGCAGTAGAAGGCCCTATTGATTCACTCTTTGTGGACAATTGTGTTGCTGTGCTTGGTTTTAATAAATTTAACTTATTGACTAAAGATTACACTATCATTCCAGATAATGATAGAAGAAATTCACAAGTACTGAAAAGTATGAGTAATCTTCTTGAAATGGGATATAGTATGGTTTTATGGCCAGATGGAATTGAACAGAAAGATATTAATGAAATGATTATGTCTGGTAGAACTAAAGAAGAGATAAAAGAAATAATAAACAACAACACATATCAAGGTAATATGGCCTTGTTAAAATTTACTAATTGGAGAAAAACAAATGTCTAATCTGTCTAATCAACTACCCACGCAATATCAACAATTCATACACTTATCAAGGTACTCAAGATGGTTGCCTGATGAGGGTAGACGAGAGTTTTGGAACGAAACTATCGAAAGGTATTTTGATTTTTTCAAAGACCATTTAAAAGAAATGTGTAACTACGAATTAGACGATAAGACTAGAAATGAAATAGAAGAAGCAATCCTTGATACAAGAGTAATGCCGTCCATGAGATGTTTGATGACTGCTGGGCCTGCATTGAAAAAAGAAAATATTGCTGGGTATAACTGTTCATATGTTGCAGTAGATAGAGTTGCAGCGTTTGATGAAATCCTTTATGTATTGATGAACGGAACTGGTGTTGGTTTTTCTGTAGAAAGACAGTTTACTGCGAAACTTCCAGTTGTTGCAGAAGAGTTTTATTTGTCAGATACAATTATTCAAGTTGCAGATAGTAAACTAGGTTGGGCAAAAGCATTTAAAGAATTAGTAGGTATGTTGTATATTGGTCAGATTCCAAAATGGGATATGTCAAAAGTAAGAGAAGCAGGTGCTCCACTAAAAACTTTTGGTGGTCGTGCATCTGGCCCAGACCCATTAGAAAGTTTATTTAATTTTACTGTTACTACATTTAAGAACTCTGCTGGACGAAAACTAACATCATTAGAGTGTCATGATATTGTCTGTAAGATTGCAGAGATTGTTGTTGTTGGTGGTGTTCGTAGAAGTGCTTTGATTAGTTTATCTAACTTATCTGATGACCGTATGCGTCATGCAAAGTCTGGTTCTTGGTGGGAACAGAATAGTCAACGAGCACTTGCAAATAACTCTGCGTGTTATTCAGAAAAACCAGATATTGGTATCTTCATGGACGAGTGGAAATCTCTTTATGATTCTAAGTCTGGTGAAAGAGGTATCTTCAATCGTGAATCTGCAAATAAGATGGCTGCAAAGAATGGTCGTAGAACTATTGATGGTCATGAGTTTGGTACGAATCCTTGTTCTGAGATAATCTTGAGAGATAGAGAATTTTGTAATCTTTCAGAGGCAGTTATCAGAACATCTGATACAGTTGAAACTCTAAAAGAAAAAGTAAGAATTGCAACTATTCTTGGTACTTTCCAATCTACACTTACAAACTTTAAGTATGTATCAAATGTATGGAAAAAGAACTGTTCAGAAGAAAGACTACTTGGTGTTTCACTTACTGGTATTATGGACAACCCATTAACCAATGGTAAACAAAAAGGTCTGGATAAACTCCTTGAAGAACTAAAAGAAGTTGCAGTAGAAACAAATAAGATATGGTCACAGAAACTTGGTATTCCAAGGTCTGTTGCAATTACTTGTGTTAAACCATCTGGTACTGTTTCACAACTTACAGATGCAGCTTCTGGTATTCATGCAAGACATAATCCTTTTTATATTCGTACTGTTCGTGGAGATAAGAAAGACCCATTGACAAAGATGATGACTGATGCTGGATTTCCAGTTGAAGATGATGTAATGAATCCAAGTCATACTGCTGTATTTTCTTTTCCTATGAAAGTAGATAAACACTCTGTTTTCAGAACAGACATGAACGCAATTGAACAATTAGAATTGTGGTTAACATATCAAAAACATTGGTGTGAACATAAACCATCTGTAACTATTTCTGTAAAAGAACATGAGTGGTTAGAAGTTGGTGCATGGGTATACGAAAACTTTGATTGGATGTCTGGTGTATCATTTTTACCGTTTAGTGAACACTCATACAAACAAGCACCTTATCAAGATTGTGATAATAATCAGTATAAGGAATTATTAAAGAAAATGCCTAAGAACGTAGATTGGTCAATGTTGGGTGATTATGAGAAAACTGATATGACTATTGGTTCTCAAGAACTTGCTTGTTCAGCAGCAGGGGGTTGTGAAATCTAATGGCAAAAAAAATAATGTACTGTAACGAATGTGATGTAGAATTCACAGTTCGTTATGGTATGTCCGATAGTCACTATGAAGCACTTTGGTGTGTCTTCTGTGGAAACGAAATAAATAGTGACGAGGATTATATAGACGAAGAATTTGGAGAAGATTATGACTGAATGTAAATGCAAAAAATGTGGTTGTGATTGTCATTGTAATTATGATTGTGATAATTGCCCAAATGATGTATGTACTGGTTGTAGGTGTGGATGTTGTGAATGACGAAATGTAAATTATGTGATAACGAATCTCATTGTGATAGAGTAATTAAAGACGAAACCAAATGTTGTGGAGAACAGATGGTATTAATCTGTCCTAAATGTCGGTGTGATATTTGTGAAAAGGATTACAAGAGATGGGTTCAAAATTGAAAACCCAAAGTGCGAAAGCAAAAGGTAGACGATTACAACAGTGGGTTCGTGACCAGTTAATAGAAGAATTGAAAGTGCATCCAGAAGATGTAGAATCAAGGTCTATGGGTGCTGGTGGAGAAGACTTGATTATGGCAAGAGCTGCAAGAGAGAAGTTCCCATACTCTGTTGAATGTAAAAACCAAGAAAAAGTTAACATCTGGGAATCTTATTCTCAAGCAGTCGAAAATAGCAAAGACTACGAACCGTTGGTGGTTGTTAAACGTAACAAACATAAACCACTTGTTTTAGTTGATGCAGAATATTTTATTGGACTGCACAAAGATGAGGTTTAACTGTAAAAACTGTACAATAATACTATCAGATAGTAGAGGAAGGGTTTACCAAGATGGCAAACTTATGTTTATGGGTGATGGTTATATTGCAATCAAACATCTACTATTATATACAAATAATGCAGAGGAAGTTAAAACTCATTTCCAAGCACAGTTGTCCACCAGAGAAAAGTGTAGGTGGGACAAAAAAGAAGCCGAAAAAATTGCAGACCTAAAAATAAAAGAAGAAGCGACAAAAGCAAAAGAATCCATATCTAAATCTGAAAAAAAGAAAACAAATAAAATAAAAGTATCTCAATACAAACTTATTTAATTGTTTCCAAAATAGAAATAATAGTTTTCCAAAACAGAACATAGTTTCTAATATAAATATAATTGTAAGAAAAACTTACACTTTCAAAATATAGGAGAATAAGATGTCTGTTGCAACAGCAGTCTACGAAGAGACTTGTAAAATATGTGAAACCGTTAGTATATGGTTTCAAAGAGTATTAATAGAACTACAAAGAGGAAAACAACTAAGAGCTAATAAGGAGATTATGAGTCACCTACCAGCGATACAGTCATTTTCTCATTTAAAAGAAATGTCATTTAATTTAGATAAAATGAATGACTTGACTAATAAGATGTATGATGATATGTTAAAAGAATTGGATTCGAAATAATGTGGCCTTATACTGAAGAAGAAAATGAGTTTGTAAGTAAACAATCCAAACCAGAATGGGATTACGATACTTACGGACATGGTGGATAATAAGAAAGGGAAAATTATGATTAGATTATTTACACTATTATTTGTTATGATAACAATGACTGCAAATGCAGCTGATGTTACCATAGATATGTTAAATAAAGATGCAAGTGGTAGAAAGATGGTATACTCAAAAGAAATAGCAGAAGTTGTTGTTGGGGATACAATTACATGGTTGCCTGCATCTAAGGGACACAATGTGCATTTCATCTCTGCACCAGATGGTGTCAAGAAATTACCAAAATCAAAATTCAATAAAGAGTTTTCTTATACATTTGAAAAAGAGGGAATCTACTTATATCAATGCACACCCCATAAAGGTATGGGTATGATTGCATTAGTTGTAGTTGGAGATAACCTTGATAATCTTGCAAATATTAAGAAAGCAAAAGTTTTAGGTAAATCTAAGAAGAAACTAAAAGAACTACTATCTCAATTGTGATTCGCACCGATTCGCATAAATCAAAAAACTACCCCACTTTTACACCCTTATAAGTCTTTGATTTATAAGGGTTTTTATTTAGGACTTGACTTTGTTGTAAAAACAAGTTATAGTATATACATAATCAAGAGAAAGAGAGAAAATTATGAGTTGTATTAAAAACCACATTATGGAAATCCAAGAGTTTGTTTGGGATTTCTTTGACCAAGATGGTCAGTTCGTTGCTGATGAAACAATCAAAGATAAAGATGATTTGGTTTCGACAGTTGAAAATAATTTCGGTTCAATGGGAGTTGATATTGCAAAGGACGAAATCTTTGCGATTGAAACTGGCGACCACTTTAGTTAATAGGAGAGAGAATGAGCAATTCTGTAAATGATGCAATTAAAGAAAACCTTTGTGAAGAGGTAGGGTCAATGACAGTTAATGAATTCCAAGATGCACTTGATAACACTGGTCTTGAGGGTAATAGTGTTATTGACAGCTTGGTTGAAAATTTGGTGCAAAAAAAGTTTGAAGATTTGGGCGATTAGACTTGACTTTGTTGTAAAAACATGGTAAGATGATTCTGTAATAATGAGAAAGAGAGGTCAAAATGACTACTAAAACTGTGAAATACTTTGTTTATACTCAGACTAATAAGATGGGTAAAACTGGTGAATTTGATACTGCCAAAGAGGCTATCAAATGGGCGAAAGAAAATGTCTATGCATTTGATTACGTCAAGGAAAAGAAAGACGATTGGGAAGACTTGTTCTTTGAATTGTTAGTCGGTATTGGAAAGGGAGATTGTAAGTATGTATAAATTTGTTGCTTGTGATACAATCAAAACCGTTGGAACTAGTTTACAAGGTAAGGTTACTACCACCTACGACAAGTTAGTAGAGGTCTTTGGAGAACCAACCATGACAGATGCAAGTCCTTATGAAAAGGTCAATGCACAATGGAGTGTTAATGCTAAAGATGAAAACAATACTACCTTTACCATCTACAATTGGAAAGATGGATATGTACCTACTGAAGAGTACGAGTGGCATATTGGTGGATTCGATTTCAATGCATACTGTGTTGCTACTGATATACTTGACAATGCGAAAGAAATGGTGTAGTATTATGAATATGAAAACTTTGTTATTAACTACAACTGCGATACTTATGACCTCAAGTGCATTTGCACAAGATTGTAAGTATCAAAAAGTTGTGACTCAGAAAAGTGGTGAGATAGTATCGTCAACTACTGATTATGATTGTGAAACTAAACCTAAAGTAATCTATAAAGAGATTCAGAAGCCTGTCTATATTTACAGAGATTCTACGCCTGTAGTTACTGAAAGGGTAGTTTATTCAGAACCAACATATTATGAACCACAACCAAGTATTGTAAGTACTATTGTTGGTACATTGATTAATCACAAGATTAACCAGACTATATATAAAAATGCACCTATAGGAACTGTGTTTGGATATGGTGTTACTAATAAAGTAAATATTGGTAATGTGTCTGTAAATTATAAAGTTCATAAACCAGGCAGTTGTTATGCGAATTGGACAACTGGCGGAACAGATTGTTATTAGATGATGAAGTTTATATTTGGAATTATTGTTGGGGTGATACTAGTCACATATCATCCTAACATATTAGCAACCACTAAAGACCTTTTTGTTGATAGTGGTGTTCGTGACACAATCGTTGATAAATTGAAAGAGGTTAGATAATGATTAAACAAATGACTACTGTTGCATCTCTTGGTGTGCTATTAAGCGCCTGTAGTGTAACCAATCCTTTTGTAAGTGCAAATACTGCTAATGTAACTGTGAAACCACCAATTGGTGTTGTTAAGAAGTTGTATGAACACCAATCTGCAAAAGTTAAACAACAAGTAGAACAAGTACCAAGTTGGTATACTAAGATGCCTGTTAAAGATGATGCTATATATGCAGTAGGTACTGCAAATACACCAGACTTGCAACTATCAAATGATATTGCAATCTTGTCTGCAAAAACAACTCTTGCTGACAGAATTAATGGTAGAGTTAATTCTATTACGAAGAGTTTTATTACTAAGGTAGGTTCAACTGATGCAGATGCATCTGTTATGAATGAGATTCAAACTGCAACAAAGAATATTATTTCTGATGTTGATGTTGCTGGATATAATGTTCAAGAATCAAAAGTAGTATCTAATGGTACACAATATCGTGTATATGTGTTGTTAGAATACTCTGATGAGAACGCTCAGAAAATCCTATTAAATAGATTGAAGAAAGACAAAATGTTAATGTCTAAAATCAGAAGTAATAAAGCGTTCAAGGAACTTGATGAAACAGTTAATCAGAGTAAAGATAATGAAATCAATAAACTTGATAAAATTATTGATGCAGAAAAACTATCATAAGGGAGCCTATGAGTTACTTTAAAAAGAAAGATAAATATAAAAAAGACTATGGAATGACTGTTACAGTTCGCCAAGTTAAGGACAAAGATGGCAACACTACATCTGATGTAAATGGTGCTATCAGAGTCCTTAAAAAGAAACTTATGAAAGAAGGTTTGTTTCAAGAACTGCGTGAAAGAACTTCCCACCGAACCAGAGGTGAAAAGAAAAGAAGACAAAAAGCAGCTGGTAAAAAAAGGTGGGAAAGAAAACTACAAAAACGAAAGCAGGAGTTAGGATATTAATGGAAAATAATATCATAAAATTTCCAACTAAATTTAAAGGTAAAAGGATACCAAAAGTTGTTAATATTAATCCAACTGAAACTCAACAAGATTTAGATTTTGCAGATAATCTTGCAGAGGGTTTGATGATTGGATTAATTCATAACTGTGGTGAGAATGGTATAGATATCAAGAATGAAAGATTCATTGGAGATGTCAGTTTTCTTAATGAAGTCGTTAGAGGTATTTTATATAGAGATATTGGTTTTAAACACCCAATACAATCATTTATGGATATTGTTGTAAAAACGGTTACTGAAGATAAAGAGAACGTCATTACCACTAAAGTAGATTTGAATATGTTAGCAGATATGGTAAGTGATAAGGAAGATGATACTAGTTGATATGAATCAAGTTACACTATCAAGTTTGATGGTGCAGCTCGGTGGTAATAAAAATATAGAACCAGACTTTGTAAGACATATGGTTCTAAATTCTCTAAGAAGTTATCGTTCTAAATTCCAAGGTGAGTTTGGAGAACTTGTGTTATGTTATGATAACAAAGGTAATTGGAGAAGAGAATACTTTCCAAATTATAAGTTTTCAAGAAGAAAAGATAGAAAGAAGTCTAGTCTTGATTGGAATCAAATATTTGAAACTCTTCATACGATTCGTGATGAACTTACAGAATATTTCCCATACAAAGTTTTGCAAGTAGAAAGAGCAGAAGCAGATGATATTATTGCCTCTGTAGTATTTCATGTTGCAAAAGAACCTAAGAACTATGAAAAGGTATTAATCCTATCTAGTGATAAGGATTTTATTCAATTACAAAAATACAATTTTGTAACACAATATAGTCCTATACAAAAGAAATATGTAAACGGTGTAGACCCTACTACATATATTAAAGAACATATCTTAAAGGGTGATAGAAGTGATGGAGTACCAAACTTTTTGTCGCCTGATAATACTTTTGTAGATGAGTTAAGACAAAAACCCATGACTAAAAGAAAACTTGATGCATGGATTGATTTGGAGCCAAGTGATTACTGTAATGAAGAGATGATGAGAAACTATCAAAGAAATAGAACTCTAATAGATTTATCTTATATTCCAGATGACATTAAAGAAAAATGTACACAAACTTTCTTGGACGCTCCAGAGGGTAGTCGTAAACATTTACTAAATTATTTTATAAAGAATAAACTAAAGACCTTAATGGAAAACATAGGAGATTTCTAATGGCAGTAAAAACATATACACCACTTTTATCAGAGGTGTTAGATAAAGTGCATAAAGCAAAAACTAAAGCACAAAAAATTAATATTCTAAAAGAGAATGACTCTGATGCACTAAGAATGATTATCAAATCATCTTTTGACCCAAGAATCATATGGGCATTACCAGAGGGTGCAGTTCCTTATAAACCTAATGATGTTCCAGAGGGAACTGAACATACTTTACTTTCTCAAGAAGCAAGACGTTTATATCATTTTATTAAAGGTGCAGATAATGTTACACCTAGAGCTCAAAAAGAGAATATGTATATCCAAATGTTAGAGGGTTTACATGAAGATGAAGCAGAAATTCTTGTCTATGCAAAAGATAAAAAACTACATCAAAAAATCAAAGGCCTTTCCCATGAAGTTGTCAAGACAGCATTTAATTGGAATTCAGACTATGTGAGACTTGACTCTGCTGCAAAATA
>VMHT01055938.1_pt1 | contig 10283 bp, 13 predicted proteins | sample 4693611 | NCBI WGS metagenome assembly VMHT01 (sample SAMN12280063, study PRJNA550983) | marine metagenome | isolation source: seawater sampled from same location over 5 years 0.02-0.2 micron viral filtrate | place: USA: collected off the coast of southern California halfway between the port... ...
AAATGGCCAAGTCGTAGATACACGAAGAAATTTTATTTATGAAGATCTGTATAAGTATACTGGAGTTATTGAGTCTTATAATAAAAAAGAATTTGGTGATACACTGCAAGCATTTTCTCATGGTGATAATAGTGGGCATTGTGGAATTCAATTAGCTTTATTATTAGGTTATAAAAAAATATACCTTTTAGGATTTGATTTAAATGATAGTGGCCAAACTCATTTTCATAATTCCTACAGACAATCTGATCAAGATTCTTTTAAAACAAAAGTGAGTGGATATGCAGAAACTTTATTACAATCTTTACATAAATATAAAGGTAGCCAAGAAATAATTAACTTATCTGCAAACGGTGTATTGGCTACTCAACCGCAATTAATTAAAACTCAATCATTCAATGATGTTCTGAAGGAACAAGGAATTGCAGAAAGAAAAGAATTTGTTAGTAATACATTAGATGATTTAATGGTTGTAGGTTATTACACAGTAAATACACCTTATGAAGAAGAGGCTCAAAATTTATTAAACTCTTTAAATAAACTAGGACTTAATCATGATATAAGTGGAGTTAAAACCTTAGGTAGTTGGCAAGCCAATACCAGATTTAAGGCAGGCTTCATGTTAGATATGTTAAATAAACACCCTAAGCATAGGTTGTTATATGTTGACTGTGATGCAGTAGTTCATCAAAACCCTGACTTATTTAAAAATTACAATTGTGACATAGCGGTAAGATGGCAAGATTTTAGGTGGAGAAAGAATGAATGCTTAAGCGGAACTATTTACATGGAAAATAACGAAAGGACTAGACGCATCTGTGAATTATGGAGAGACATAAATGTTAATGAAGGTAATGAATCATCAAGAATGGAACAATGGAATTTAGATACGGTCATTACTCAAATGAAAGGAGATCCTAATTTTAGTTATAAAAATTTACCACCAGAATATACAATGATATTTGATAGTATGAGAGGTATGTATCCTGACATAGTACCGGTGATAGAACATTTTCAAGCAAGTAGAAGATTTAAAAGCAATGTAAACAGAGGATAATGAAGATTATAGAACAGAACACCAGTGACAGTGATTTGGTAACCGCTATTAAAAAAGCAGTTAAGCATAAACAACCTTTAAGCGTAATAAGATGCGGTGATGGTGAAATGCATATCTTAAAAAACATTGATGATTTTGCAGGTGAGCAGCAAAAACTAACACATCATCATTCAATATGTTTAATTCAGTGGAGAGAAAATATATGGAAATGTAAAACTCATGCACCTGTAAATCCTACTGCATTAAAACCTAATACATGTACATGTTATCTTAAATCTACTACTTCTAATGAATGGAGAAAGATTGCCAGAGATATAATTCAGTATTCAATAAAAGAATCTGATTATGTAGGATTAACCGTTCCTGGTAGAAATGCTCATTACTATACCATCACAGATAATATTTTAAATAGGTATGGTGTTAATCATAGTAAGCTTAAAACAATCAGTAGCTTATTTCCTAGAGAAGAAATGTTTGGAAGTTTAGAAAACTTTAAAAAGATAATTCAAGGTAATGATGTACATTTTGTTACTCCAAATGTGGAAAGATTTAAAGCAGGAAAGATAGAAGATATGTTAGGAGTAAATGTAACTTACACTGATATAAGCGGCAAAGAAACATGGCATCCTGATGTTAGAGAAAGAATAAAAAAAGAATTATTAATAACTAAAGCACCTATAGTTTTATTTGGTGGGGGATATGGAGTTAAGAGTATGATTCCTTGGTCAGCTAAAGAATTAGGTAAAATTTCAATTGATGTCGGTAGTATAATTGATGCATGGTCAGGTTTGCAATCTAGGCACATGTTTATGAAAGAAGAATTTCATTATTTAAATTGGATAACTCATGATACTGAATTCTCTGTAGAAAATCACCAAAATACTAAAGCTATAGATATTCAAAAATGATAACACAATATTTTATTCCTGAAATTTTTAAACATTTTCATGAAGAAGGCTTTCTTTTAAATGGTTTATTAAAACCTTATGTAGATGTAAATGCTCCAACATTTTTCTATTCTACACAATGTCTTGAGCATGTAATACTGAAACATAAAGGTCCAGCTGTTATGATTATTAATAATGACATAAGACCAATTCAAAATAATTTAGAATGGGTTAAAAACAAAAAAGATTTTTATTTTATATCTACCTCTAAATTAATAAGTATTTACTTAGATAATTTAGGTCTTAATTATGTAGAATTTCCTTGGAATGTTAGTAATACTAAAAATGTTCAGTCATACCCCAAGGGTAAGAGTGTATATTTTTATGGATCTAGTAAAGGTGATAATTTTTATGGCTATCATATTCTTCCAAGATTAATAAAAGATAATTTTCCACATCTTAATGTAATTTATACAAGGTACTCCTCTTCAATTCCTCCTTTTATCAATTATACGAAAGATCAATTAAAAGAAGTTTACAAAAAAGTATTTGTTGGTGTAAGGTTAACTAGATTTGATGGTTTATCTGATACTGTACAAAGTCTTGGTATTCGTGGTATTAAAACTATATGGAATGGTGGTACACCTTCAGCACTTTCCTATAAGAATGAACATGATATAATTAATCATATTAGAAATGAAGAAAAAACAATAGGATTTAATGATACGGCATTAGCATCTAAATGTAAAGAATATCTTAATATGACAAACCCTGATTATAATTATGTTTTTCAATTAGAAACTTATAGTCAAAATAAACCAACACCAAAGCTTTTTCATAATGACCAACCACTAACCTTTAAAAATTACAATGAAACAATAGCTGAATCATCAAATATGAGTAGGCCACTTTCAATATAAAATAAAAATAACTATGTACACAATAAGAGCTAATTTTGATTTTCATTATACATTTGCACTCCGTAATGCACTAAGGCATGTTGCAGATCGTTTAGGATTTGTTTTAACTCAGGATGATTCTATTCCAGCCAATTCTCTATATGTTAATGATAAACCGATAGGTTATATTGTATATGAAGATGCATTCCATTTTGTTGATCAACATATTAAACATATGAATGCTAATGATTATCAAAAGATTTTTAAATATCATTATAGTCCTAACATTATTGATTATACAAAACTTCCTATTGATAGTAAATACTTAGATAGAATTATTCCTTGTGGATTATGGAGATCATGGACTTCAGTAGAAGGAAATGGTGGAATTAATTATAAATGGAATAAGCACGATTTATTAACTAGAAATAGATCTATTGATGTTCAGGCAACAATGAGACATACCAATTCAGGTACACCACCAGATCCAAAGGATTGGCCAGCATGGAGTAATGCTAGATTAACACTTATGGATGGGGCTCGCCGTATGGCAACAGAAGGTTATAATACAGTAGTTCATATGAAGCCTAGGGATATTTATGCAGATTCTCTAAAAGATACAAAACTTGGATTTATTTGGAGTGCATCTTCGTATTTAGGATGGAAGATAGGTGAATTTATACAAGAAGGTGTTATTATGATAACAGAACCATTAGGAAAAGATTATCCTTTATGTAATGATGTTGTACTTGAGGATGGTGTTCATTGTATATTTGAAAAGAATCCAAAAAACTTTGTAGATGTTGCCAAAGAGTTATTAAAAGATCCTGCAAAAATGCAAGAGATAAAGACTAATTGTTTAAATTTATGGGAAAATAAATTGAGCCAAGATAAAATCGGTGAATGGTTTTTTAAAGAATTAATAGATGGCTATAATGAAGGATCTTAATATATGTTATTGGAGCGGTAGCGGAAATTGGGGAGATGAATTAAATAAAGATTTGTGTGAGGCAATATCTGAAAGAAAAGTTAATGTAGTAGATACGAGTGAAATCAATTCTACATTTAGGTATTATTGTATAGGAAGTATTTTACAATCACCAGGATCTGGTAATTATGAAGTTTGGGGTACAGGTTTTATAAGTTCTGATGCTAGTTTAAAACATATACCTAATAAAATACATGCAGTTAGAGGACCTTTAACAAGAAATATACTACTTAGTCATAATATAGAATGCCCAGAAATTTATGGAGATCCTGCTTTACTTTATTCTAAATTTTATAAACCTAATGTTTTAAAAGAATATAAGTATGGTATTGTTCCACACTATGTAGATTATCATACTGAATGGGTAGAGCAATTAAAGAAAGATAAATCAGTAAATGTTATACACCCAACAGCTAATAATACTAATACTTTTGTAGATGAAGTAAATAAATGCGAGGTAATATTATCTAGTTCATTACATGGAATAGTTTGTGGTGATTCTTATGGCATACCTTCTTATTGGATAGAATTATCAGATAAAGTGTATGGTGATGGTTTTAAATTTAGAGATTATTTTTTATCAGTGAAAAGAGATGATACAAAACCTATTAAAGTAACAGCTGAAAGTAAATTAACCGATATAGTAAAAGATCCTAAAATTAAAGATTACAGAATAGAGATAGATTTAGATTTGCTGTATGATGCTTGCCCATTTAAAAGGTAAACAAATGAATAGAATTACATATAAAAATAAATAGCACAATGAAAAATATAGTTTTAATTGGCGGTGGTGACCAAGCTCATTATACTATTGATATTATATACAAACAAGGTAAATATAATATTGTAGGCATTATTGATGCTAAAGAAGAAATAGGAAGTGAAAAGTTTGGATATAAAATTATAGGTCGTCAAGAAAACATTAAAGAGCTTATACCTATTTTTGATATTGATGGTGCTGTAATTTCAATCGGTGATAACTGGACCAGGTATTATGTAGCATCACAAGTTAAAAAATTAGTTCCTGGCTTTAAATTCTTTAATGCTATTCACCCTTCTTGTATCATTGGCCAACATGTAAAATTTGGAGAAGGTATTGTAGCAATGGCCGGGTGTATATTTAATCCTAGATCAACTGTAGGAGATCATACCTTTTTTGCAACAGGTGCTCAAGTAGAACATGATTGTATTATTGGTGATTATGCAAGTATATCGGCAGGTTCAATTACAGGTGGTTATGTAGAACTAGGAGACTTTGCAGCTATCACATTAGGTGTAACTGTTTTTGACAGAACTAAAATTGGTAAAAATTCTGTTGTAGGTGCCGGCAGTTTAGTCACTAAAGATTTACCAGATAATGTATTGGCTTATGGTAATCCTGCAAAAATAATACGCCCTAGAGAAGAAGGTGAAAAATTTTTAAAATGAATAAAGAACATATAAAAAGTTTAGAGGAAAGAGGTTATACCATTTTGAGAGACTGGGTAGGTAAAGAATGGATACGCCATTTTAAAGATGATCTCCCAAGGTTATTTAAAGAACATGCTAAAATCAGAAAAGAAAATAATAATGGAATAGTTTCAGACGGTGTTGCTATGAATGTTTTAGCCAGTGATGATTTGTTTATTAATTTTCTACAAGTAATGTTAGACAGAGGCTTGATAAAGGATCTAGAGGATAACTACTTTAAAAGAGATTGTATTTTAAATTCTTTTACTGCTTTAAATAATGTACCTTCTGAATCAAAAATGTTTCATAAAAAAGTTCATAGAGATATAAGTGGATATTCTCATCCTATTCCTATCTTATTAAATATGTTAATCATGGTTGATGATTTTACAGCAGAGAATGGTGGTACTTTAATTTTACCCTATTCTCATTTAACAGAAGATGAACCCACAGAGGAATATTGGAAAGATAACAGCATTCATATGACAGGTAAAGCAGGAGATATTGTTATATGGAATTCTAATGTTTATCATGCATCAGGAATTAATAAAACTCAAAATGATAGAATAGCTATTCCTATAACCTTATCACTTCCTTATTATAAACAACTTTTAGATTATCCTAGAGCAATAGGTTTAGAAAGACAATCAGAATTTAATTCTGATTTACAAAGATTATTAGGTTATCATTCAATGATGGCCACTTCAGTAAAAGATTGGTATGAACCAACAAACACAATAAGATATAGATAATGAAAGAAGACATTAAAAAATTATTAGTAAAAGAAATTGATGCTATCGGAAACATTCCTTTAGATAATAACTATAAAGGTGCAGTTGATTTAATTCAAGGCTGTAATAAATTAGTAACTTCAGGAATGGGTAAAGCTGGGCAGATTGCTTTAAACATTTCAACTACATTTAGTTCAACTGGAACACCATCAGTTTATTTACATCCTAGTGAAGCACAACATGGAGATTTAGGAATTTTACAAGAAGGTGATGTTTTACTTTTACTTTCTAATTCAGGAAAGACTAGAGAAATTTTAGAACTAATACAGTTAGCAAAAAACATTTATCCTAATGTAAATATAATTAGCATAACAGGCAAAAAAGAAAGTGAACTATGCCAAGAATCAGATATATGTTTGCACATTGGGGATGCTGAAGAAATTTGCCCATTAGGATTAACACCTACAATTTCAACAACTCTTATGACTGTTATGGGTGATCTGCTTGTAGTTGAAACAATGAAAGCAATAGGCTTTACTAAAAAAGAATATTCAAAAAGACATCATAGTGGTTATTTAGGACAAAAAAGTAAAGATGAATCTAAATATCCTCCTGGCAGTTTATTAAATGAACTACCTCCTAGTGACTATCAATTAGATAATTAATGAAAGAAATTGTTATTGCCATATTAGCAAAAGATAAAGAATACTGTTTAGACTTTTACCTAAACTGTATTTTAAATCAGACTTATGATAAAAAGAAGATACATCTTTATATTAGAACTAATGACAATAAAGATAATACTCAAACTATTCTTGATAATTTTATAAAAACTCATGTTGATAAATATGCTTCTATCTATTATGATAATTCATCTGTAAGTGAAGATTTAAAAAAGTATAATGAGCATGAATGGACTTCAGAGAGATTTAAGATATTAGGTAAATTAAGACAAGATTCAATAGATTATGCAATTCAAAAGAAGGCTCATTATTTTATAGCAGATTGTGATAATTTTATAACTAAAGATACTGTCGAGCATTTTTATAATCTTAAGCATTTAAATTTTACTGGACCAATGCTTAAACTAACTCCAGAACATATGTATGCTAATTTTCATAATATAGCAGATGAACATGGATATTTTGCAGATAATGATCAATACATACCTATTTTATATAGAAAGGTACAAGGTTTAATTAAAGTAGATACTTTACATTGTACTTATTTTATTAACAATAAGATCTTAAATGATATAACATATGATGATGGTACTGAAAGATATGAATATGCAATTTTAGCTGATGCATTAAGAAAGAAAGAAATTAATCAGTATATGGATAACACTAAATTTTTTGGATTTTTATTTTTAAATGATCAAATAGAAACTTCCTTTAAAGATTTTATTTCTACACATTGGGAACATTCATATAATCAAATGAAAAATAATGAATAAAGTAATAGCAATTATCCCTGCTCGTTGGGGATCCACCAGACTTCCTGGAAAACCTTTAGCTGATATTAATGGAAAGTCTATGATACAGTGGGTGTATGAAGCAGTGCAAAAATCTAAAGTTGATAAAGTTATTGTAGCCACAGATCATGATCAGATCTTTGAAGCAGTAAATGATTTTGGTGGAGAAGCAGTAATGACTAATCCTAAACACTTAACAGGAACTGAAAGAGTCTTAGAAGCCTACCAGCATTACAAAGACAAATATAGATATGTTATTAATATACAAGGTGATGAGCCTTTTATAAATGAAGATGATATTGATACTTTAATTCAAGTACTTAAAAATAATGATAATAAAATAGCTACATTACTTGGAAGTCTTACTCCTAAGCAACTTAAAGATAGGAATACTGTTAAAGCTTTATTTGAACATGAAAGAATAATAATGTTTACAAGAAGCCCTTTATTTCATAGTTCATTATTTGTTAGAAGACATATTGGAATTTATGGATTCAGTAAATCAATGACAGAGCGTATTGATAAAAAGATAATGATTGAAACTTCAAATGAATTAGTAGAAAATCTTGAGCAAATAAGATGGGGAGACAACGGTATTGAATTTAGTTATTCATTTGCAAGTGGTTTATATAAAGGAATAGATACACAAAAAGATTTAGATTATGTAAGAACATACTTAAACTAAGTTTAAAAATTACATATAATAATAAATGGATTATGTTTAAATTATATCAGAAAATTAGAAGTTGGTTTTTACCAAAACATGAAGGAACCTTTGGTTGGTCACCAGAAGAATTTGTAAAAGCTAGGAGATGGGCTAAAACGCAACCACATCCTACTGTTCCACAATTGAGTTTATGGGACTTTGTAAATTCTAATCATATTGATTCTGAATATAAATTAAATGAAATCAATAAAATAAAACAAAACAGCAAATCTACCATATAATTAAATAATGGCAATGGAAGGGAAACAAATGAACATTGATCTAGATTCTACGTTAGAAATAGTATGTGATGAATGTGGTCATAATGTATTTAGACCAGCCTTCTTTTTAAGAAAGGTAAGCAGGTTTATTTCTCCAGATGGCCAAGACAGATTATTACCATTAGATACAATGGAATGTAGTAAATGTGGAAATATTAATAAAGAATTTCAGGCAGCAACGCCGAAACCTAAAACAAAAACAAATAAAGATGGCAAAAACAGTTAAATTAAACGAAGAAAAAGAAGCTGAATACACTCCAAGAAAAATGAGTGAAATCATTGCAGATAAAAAAGCTGCATTAAAAAACAATGAAGATTTAATAAGAGCTCTTCAAACCAATGAATATGATATACCAGTAGGATCTGTAAAGCTTTATAAACAAATAATGAAGTTTTTAGAAAAAGAAGCTGAATGGGGTCATACAACTGCTACCGGTTTGATTATGTTATATTCAAACATGAAAGAACAACAACCAGCTACCAGAGATAAAGACTGGGATGGAAATATTAAACTAAGAGGCACAAGTATTACTATCTTTTGGACAATGATTACTTCGATGAAAGGTAAAGGATTCTTTGCTGCCCGCGATTTTGTAGAATTGATGGCTGCATTTGGTTCCGATCTTTCTAAAGTGGTTGGTCAAGTTCACGAGGATAACCAATCTCTTAGAGAAAATCATGCTCGCATGGCTGAATTAGATAAAGAAGTTAATCATCCTGATGTTATTCTTGATGTTGCAATTGATGAATATAATAAAGCTGAAGAAGAATTAAACAATTTAATGGATGAAGTTGATCCAGTAGTGGAAACAGTGTAAGTATGGGATTCCATAAAAGATATATTGATAACGATCAAGTATTAAGCCTTTATGAAGACGGTGGGATAGTAAAATTACGTGAGTGGTACACAAAAGGTGTAGATGCATTAATAACAGAAACCGGCCTGGCTTCACAGGTCGGTCATGTTATTTCAGATGATGATTGGCTACAATTTGGCACCGTTCGACAAGATGAGGAAATATTTAAATTAATCCGTGAAGAATACGGAACCGCCGTAGTCAAAAAATAACTCCATCCTTGTTGAATAAATAAAGAAAACAAACTATTTAACATGGAACATATTAAAGACTATAAATTATTTAAAGAGTCTATAGATACTGAATTAATTACCGAAAGATTCAGTTCAGATATATTAAGACAATTCGCTGCACAAGATGGTGGTTCAAGATGGAGAGGCGGTATTGCAAAAGATATGCAAAAATTTGCTAATCTTGCTCTAGATAAAATTTCAGATGCTGATTTTACTACAACTACACCAGAAGCTTATTGGAAAGGTGGCGATGCTAAAGATCCAAATAAAGTAGGATTCTTTGTTGATGCAGACCCAGGATTTATTAAATGGGCAAAAGCAAACAAAAAATATTTACCAGGTGGATTATCATTAGGTAACATTTCTAAGTATGGAGTAGTACTTTCTGTTATTAGAGGAGGAATTGGAATGTATCATGGTTTTTCAATGGACAGAGGGCAAACTTATAGCCGTCATAGAAAAGGAACTGAAGAAAGATATGGAGTTCTTGCAAAAGAATACGAGACTAATTCTTTATATAATGGATGGGAAGGCAGACCTGCGGCTAAAGTAACAAGAAGGAATCTTATTGATTCTGCAACTCGTGTTTATGTTTTAGATTTAAATAGTTTAAGAGACAAGTACGATGTAAGTGGATTAAAATCAGATCGTGCAAATTCTAAGGCTGGAGCAACTGCTCTAAAAACTGCTAAAGAGATTAAACAAGAAAATCAAAAAAGGT
>VMHT01162858.1_pt1 | contig 10283 bp, 11 predicted proteins | sample 4693611 | NCBI WGS metagenome assembly VMHT01 (sample SAMN12280063, study PRJNA550983) | marine metagenome | isolation source: seawater sampled from same location over 5 years 0.02-0.2 micron viral filtrate | place: USA: collected off the coast of southern California halfway between the port... ...
GTAAGTGCTTGATCCATAAAGCCTTGAGCATCAATCTTACGAACATCTTGGTCGCCTTGACCTTTAATGTTTAATCTATCTTCTGTACCTTGTGATCCAATCTTTCTTACATCTTGGTCACCTTGTGTCGTGATGTTTTTCTCGTCAACCTTACCTTGCTCTTGGATTTTGTTAATGTCAACTCCACCTTGAGCGACAATGTTTGCTTGATCAACATTACCTTGAGAGTAAATGTTGGCTTTGTCTACTTCACCCTGAGCATCGATGTTCTGTCTATTCTGATCCCCCTCCAGCTTTGTTTGGTTTTGTTGAATATCACCAGCTTGAGATGCTGCGGTTAAACCACGATTGGCTTCATCTTTTGCAAACTGACTTTGATAATCATATTCGGCACCCATCTTGATCATTCCAAGATTATGCCGATCTTGGTCAATCGCTGATTGATTTGCTAACTCAAGCTTTGCAGCATCAGTCATCTGACCTGTTGCAATTTCAGCATTGCTATAAGCCAAATCCTTAGCCATTTGGTTATTCAATACTGACTGCACATTATCTGCAAGAAATGTATTCTTTAATGCTTGGCCGGCAGTATCGTCTTTACCAGGTTTCCAGTTATAGAACTGGTTCATAATTGACTGAAAATTAAACAGACCAGTATTTGTTCCACCTTTACTTGCAGCCATCGTTACTTTCATCTATATCTCTTCTTATTCTACAAAGTTAGAATGTATATATCTTATTTGATTGTGATATGGCAAATGTTAATAATTACATTGCTGCAGGCAAAGCATCTGTAAGGAAAGCTATAACCGCACGCAAGGCGTTATCTGATAATAAAGAAGACTATGGAGCACTAGGTGAACAATCCATTAAAGCTGCACGTGATATGAAGATTGCTGCAATTCAGGCAAACGCAAAAGTAGCTAATGCAGCTACTAATGCAATGACAAAAGTTGAGGGTGCAAATATAATTGTTGAACGTGATAAGTCTATTGCAAATTCCAAACGTGGAGCACGTAAAGCTGGACTTTTGGCAGCAGGTGCACAAACACTTGGCGTAGCTAGTTATCTCAATCGCAAGAAAGATGAACCTAACGAGCAGCTTGAGATTCTTCAGCAGCAATTAAACGGCTATGACGAACGTCTTACAGGCTTAAAAATTAAGGAAGCTGAGCTTAGGAAAGCATCAGAAGCTCCTACTAAGAAGACTGTAGATTCAACAGGTGATGCATCTACCCCTACTACTTCAACTCAAAGCCCATCCGGTCAATCAGATGGCTGGAGCCGATGGAGTAGATTAATTCGAACTGGTGAAGGAACCTCAGGGGAATCTGGATACAATACTATGTTTACTGGTTCTCAGTTTTCTGATACATCTAAGCACCCACGTCAGATTAACCGAAGTGGAGGTTTAGCATCTGACGCAGCTGGTGCTTACCAGTTCTTATCTACTACTTGGGATGGTGCCAAGAATGCACTTGGTCTAACTGACTTCTCACCAGCTAGTCAAGAGAAAGCAGGTAAGTATCTTGCTCAGCAACGTGGTTTAGCTACTGATACTGTATTTACTGATAAGCAGTCATTCCTGAAGGAGCTAGATAAGATTGCACCAGAATGGGCAAGTATGCCAACACTAGCTACTGGTACTTCATACTACGGTCAAGGTGGATTGACACCTGACCAAGCCTGGGAAATTTATAATGGCGGTTAAATTGTGAACCCTGCGGCTAGGTTACCTAGGCCACTTAGTAATGCCATTATTGCTTTATCCTTACGGTCTGCAGTGCGCTGACGGTCTGATTGTGCAAGACGTGCGTATTCAAGCTGCAGTTGCATCTTGTTGTTTTCGGCAGACAACTGACGTTCTAGGTTACGGTCTAGTCGCCCTTCACTACGAATCCGTTCGTCTCTACGAATACTTTTGTCATATCTGTTCTGTTCTTTAGTTTCTTTCTTTTCTGCTTTTCCATCTAGTTCACCTTTAATCAGTTTTGATGCACGTGCTCGAACTGCTTCTGGTGTACTTAGGTCTTCAAACGTTGTGATGTCGTTACCCGTCGTTGCACCAGCTTCTGACCTAGCAACCTGCAGAGCTTTATTAGCAGCTAGTCTTCTTGCAAGGTTCTTTTCTGAAAGCCTTGATAAATTACTAACATCTTCTCCACCAACGACACTTCCATATCTCTTGATATCAGTTTCAAAATTGTCTGTTAAATTACTTACGTGTAAATCTGCAACAGCTTTGTCAATAGCTTCCTTACGACCGAAGATTTTATCACCAATAATATCTCCCCAATCCTGTTTACGCTGACCTGTTTTCGGGTTATATTCTGCCAGCTCTCTTTGAGCTTGTTCTTCTACAGTTCCAAGTAACCAATCCATCAGATAGCTCCACCACGTAACGCTAATAATGCTTCTTCCATTCTACGTTCTTCGGGGGACTTCTTGTCTCCGAAGATATATTGTGTGCCGTCGCTGGCCATCTTACCTAGACTTGCACCAATAGAAGCTGTAAGCGGACTAAATACTCCAGCTCCAAGTACACCACCGATTGCAGCACCTGCAGTCATTGCAGTTGCGTCCATTGCTTTATTGCCAAGGCTTTCGTCGCCAGCAATAATGTCAGCTACATCAGTAATATTCCCAATTGCTGAAAGTAGCGGTACAGCTCGTCCTGCAAACCTTCCTACTTTTACTGCAGTTCTTGGCCCTACACCAGGAAGCGTGTTTGTAAGCTTAGCTGCATCCTTACCCATTGCTCGCGCAAAAGGGTCAAGATTTTGGCCTGTAAAATAACCTCCTACTTGCCCTAAGTTTATATTTTTAAGTCTTGCTAGATGTCCAGCAACATCATCCGTTACGTGTCCTAAATGTCCACTCATTACTTAACTCCTGCTAATGCGTGCTGTGCTTCCATTCGAGCTACCTTCGTTTCTAACTGCTGAACAGAGCGAACAAGCAGAGCGATAAGTTCAACTGTGTCGATGCACATACTGTCAATGCTTTCATCGTAGTAAGTTGCATCTGGCATATGTTTTGCATATTCCTGAGCAATGAACCCGTGATGAAGACGTTCAGGTGATGAACTATATTCTTCATTGTAGTAGAAAGTGACTGGACGTAATTCACGCAAAGTCGCTAGGGCGTCCTGAATATGTTCAATATTATTTTTTGTCTTTTCGTCACTTAAAAGTGCTGAACCTAATAAACCAATACCGGCACTAGCAATTGAACCAAATGTAGAACCTTGTGCTTCTTTCTGTGCAGCGTCAGCTTGAGCCTTTGCTTGTATACGTGCACTTTCAATTGCACCCATATTGCCCATTGCATTCGCACGGACGCTTGTATTGGATTCAGTTACTGCACGTCGTTTGGCAGATTCTGCTGCAATACGGTATTGCTCCATCTTGCCATACTTAGGAGCACCACCACGTAACAGAGAAAAGTTTTCAGCAACAGATGCATTTTCAGCAGCACCTGCACCACCTTGCATTGTTGCGCTTCTTGGCTCTTCACTGAAGCTCAATCCAGTTCGTATACCACCAATAGCCATTTGATTAGTTCCTACTTATGTTTATTTTATCTATTATCCAAATAGACCACCAGGACTGAATTGACTAACACTTAAGTCGAAGTCACTTGCTTTTGTACCTGGACTTCCACCACTGCCGAACAATCCACCTTTAGGCATAAAGGCACCTAATCCACCAATGCCACTTGCAATACCTCCAACCATTGACGCTTGTGAGTTTGCTTGAGCACCGGCAGCAGTTGCATCCGCCCAATGTCCAGCTGCAGCAATATCAGCTTCCGCTTTTAATCCTGCATTAGTTGCCAAAGCATTGCCTTCAGCAACTGAAGAGAACTCACGTGCAGCATCTAAAACTGATTGTGAACCTTGTTCTGCATAATCTGGTCTAGTCCCTAAAAAGCTTTCAAGACCTTTAATACTACCCGCCATTCTTGTCATTGCTTTTAATCATATATTCTTATAGTTTATCAGTATCTCTCAATGTCCGATTCGTTCTCAATTGCATTACGACGGCGACGTTCACTTTCTAATAGTTGTCCAGCTACTTGACCAGCGGCAAGTCCGGCCATACCTCCACCGACACCTCCAAGGATTGGACGCTTACTTCTTACACCTGCAACTCCTCCAGCTAATGCACCTAGATATGGCACGATTCCTGTAGTTACTGGAAGGCTACGTCCCATAAACTGTAGCTCCGGTCCATGAATACCATCAGTCGTTGTTCTGATTAGACCAGCACCCATACTTGTTTGTCCGTCATCAAATGGATTCCAATCTTCACCCCTACGGTATTTAAACCCTTGATATGCTCCATACTCTTCAGGGCTTACATCAGGTCTTACTTTGACAAACTCGTCATACGGCAATAGGTTGCCTGTTTTACCCATGAAATATTTTAGAGCTACTTCACCTAATACATTGTCCGTTTTAGTTGGGTCATCTTGACTTGGTATTGCAGCCCAATAACCTTCTGCACCACCGAAGGGTGACATCAGTCCTAAGCCTGTATTGATTGCAACTCCTGTAGGGATTGCAAGTGCTGCTAAATGTCCAGGTTCAAAGTTACGTTTCTCTAGAACTCCGTTTTCTCCAATTGATATACCTTTACGTGGATTGCCTTGAGGGTCAAGATACTTACCACCTGGCGATGCACTCTTTACAGTTAAGTTTACGTTCGGGTTGGTTGTACTTGGAATTCTACTTTTACCGTATAGCCCTTTGTTAGCCATACCCATTGCTGACTCAGCAATTACATTGCCGGTCGCTTGGGCAGCGTTTAATAGCCAATAAAAATTTCTGGTGTTATCTTGCGTAAGGTCTGCAGCTGCTGTGCCTAGTAGTTGTCCAGCACGTTCTGCTCTTCCTCGCTTAATACCAATACCTAGGTCTTCACGTATCTGTCTACGATTTGTTTGCTCAGGTGTTAAAGGTCTTCCAGCTATATCTTGTGCAAGTTCAGTTAATCGGATACCTGTTGGATACGCACCTGACATCTCTCTCCATCTAGGAGCGTTCTCTGCTTGACCTTCTGCTTTACGACCTTGTCTGAACGCACGTGTCCATTCTTCACGACCTTCACCATAGGCATCATTGAAAGCTTCACCAAACCTATTGAGACGTCCTGCTTTTTTGACCATTACGCAACTCCATAACCAGTAGTCGGGTCTGCATACTGTTCACGTGTTCCTGGGATAATTCCGTATTGAGCCAGTATTTGTTGCTCTAACTGTTTTGCATATTCTGCCTGTTGTTCAGCACCCATACGCTCCCAAGACGTAAGCCCTTCGCCTCCCATCATCTTGTCCTTGAGACGTTGTGCGTTATCTCCTACGGCCATCCCTGCAAAGTCACCTGCATAGGAACCACCCATGTCAAGGATGTTTGAAAGGATTTGATTGTTACCTCCTAACTTACCTCCAAGTAAACCACCGGTTACACCACCTAGCGCTTGTGTGCCACCTGCAATTATCTTGTCTCCTAAATCACCTGGAGTTTGTGTAGCTGCCATAATACCGAAGCCGATATCAGGTGCAACCCTTAATGCAATCTCACCTGGTCCAATTCCTTTAGTCAGCCACTGCACTGCTTTTGGGCCTGCTTTTAATGCGTGTCCTGCAAATCTCAACATTAGCCTACTTCCGTTTGATTTTGAACTTGATAAAATTCAGCACCTGGAACTGATTGTCTGAATAAACTATTCCAGCCTGCAATGTTTTGTGCATACTGTGGGTCTTGCATCATTTTAAATGCAAAGGCTCCACCTGGTCCTGCCATCCTTGTGACATCCTTTCCGATATCAGCAGTGGGGTTCTCAGTTGCTGCACCACTGGCTGTAAACCCTACGGTTGGATTTTCTTCTAAAGCTCGCTTGTCAGCGTTGCCTTGAAGTATTGCTTTAGGTTCAAAACTCATGATGCACCTCTAAAGCGACGTGGGATATACTGCATAATTTCAGTTTGCTTTTTCTGACGTTTTGTAGCGTCACGCTTGGCACGTTCTTGTGCAAGTTGTGCTTTTACTACTTTACCTCGTAAGGCAGGCTCATCTATTCGCTGTTGGTCAACAGGGCGAACAATTACACGTGAATCTTTTTTAGCAGCAGTCTTTTGACGGTTTTGAGCAAACTGTTGCTCTTGACGACGCATTGATGCTTCAATACCTTCAGGTGTAGTTTGACCTGTGCTATTGCGGCGGTCTATACGTGGTGCCTCACCTACTACTTGTCCAATGAAGGGTTGTTGTGCACCTGGAGTTTGTAGACCTTTAAATGCTGTGGCAATGTCACGTCCTTCAATTGTTTGACCTGGATTTACACGAGCAACTTGTGCTTGACCAGCACGGGGGTCAATTGCTTCTGGTGAATTAAAGTAAACCTGCGCTCCTCCCGCTGTAGTGCCTCCAAACTGTGTTGGCTGTAACTTACCCATTGGTCCGGTGCGGGTGTAATACTGACCCTTACCATTTTGATTAACTTCAGTCTGTTTTGCTACTTCCAGCTGATACATAGCATTAGCAAGCTCAGCTTCTTGAGCAGGGGTGTAACGCATCTTGCCTAATACACCACGAATGTCAGGAGTGGCTTGTTTTGTGTTCTTCAGCTTAGATTGACCTTCCACAACCTCTCTTGTGTAGAAAGGTCCTGGTGTGCGAGCAACGATTGCGTCAGCAGCACGTTGAAGCTCATCCACACTACGAACATTGGGGGATACATTACCAAAAGGTGTTGAGCCACTTTCAAGACCTTCCAAACCACGCATACGGTCTGCAAACAAGGTTGTTGCACCAGTTACGTCTACTTGTGGGAAGTCTCCGAAGGAACGTCCACCTTCGCGGTAACCAGGCTGTTTTTCAACCATCCAAGACCTTGAAGTCATTGGTGCATTAAGAACTTGGCCTCCATCATTGTTAGGGGTTTGATATTGAGGCCCTTGCATCCCGATTGGGTTGCCTGTAGCTGGGTCTAATGCAAAACCTTCGTTATTAAAGGCTGCCATTGGATTTGCTACTGGATTAGCACGTGCAATGGATGACATCGTCTCATCTGCGACCTGACCAGTCGTTACATAACCAGGACGAGCAGGTGCATACAATCTTTCGCCAATTCCTTCAGCTTCTATCTGTCCTTTAACATCGCTATAGCCTCTACGGCGACTTGAGAACCTTTCGTTGTCTCGTCGCACCATTTCTGCGGATAATGCAGCATCAGCATCTCGTTGGACGCGACCATCTTGCAATGCATCAGAAAGTTCCCCTCGTACACCGACTAATCCTGGGATTTCTTCGTTAATCCTTGACATATAGCCAGATTGCTCGGATTGAGCAGCATCCAGCCTACCGATTGCGTCTCTAAGCGCAGATTGTGGAGAAACTGGCGAACGGTCGCCTCCACTTGCGCCAGTTCCACGTAATGTTTCTAATTCAGCGCCGAGTTCATCGTAATCAGCAGGATTAACGCCATTCTTTAGCTGAACACCGTAGCGATCGTAGACTTTTTGCCCGGATTCGTCCCGAGCTTCCATGTCAGCCATGGCATCCAGCGTTTTATTGCGCTGTTGGTCCACATATTGGCTATCTCCGTCCTTATATTCGTAATATTGACCCTGATCTTGGCCAAATGGGTCTACTTCCGGCTCATTTCGCAGTGATACACCAGCAACTTCTCCAGGATTTGCCGGATCAGCTAAAGTTTTTGCAGATTGGATGAATTTACGCTCCACATCTTGCATAGTTACGCTGTCATCAGCGCGTTGTTGGCGCCTGAGTTGGCGCGACATAGCAGCGAGAGTTTCTTCCTCGCTCATTCCTAGAGTTCGCCCAGCATCAAACGCTTTAGCACTAGCAATTAACCTGTTATTTTGGTCATGCTTGTGCTGTTGATGGTCATTACTAGCAGATGTATTTCCAATTGCCGTGATGACACGGTTATGCATTTGCTGTCTATCTTCTAGAGCCACTATCTTTATTAATAAACCTAGAACTATTGTAGATAGTTTTAGTATCTAACTATTATTATTTACGTGGGTCACGCATTAGTGGTTCACGCTTACCTTCTAAAAATGCACCGTAAGCTTCGCCGTTAATTATTGGTCCTACTCCTTTCATTCCTTGGAGTGATTCTGTGTTTCTTGCATAAGTTTCATCATCAATGATTGGACCGAAGTTAGTATTGGTGGGCATCTTATTTACAGGAACTGGATTTTGAGCACTTGGAGCTTCTGCTTGCTTAGGAGTGGTTGGCATGATTTCTTTAACCTTACCTTTGTATGAGTTTTTGTAATCTTCTGCAGTAGATGTTCCTAGCCGGTATGAACTAGCTTTACCAAACTGACTTACTGATAATGGTTTACCGTTGTCTCCCTGCAGAAACTCAGTACCTGCATCATTCAGTTGATATGTCTGACCACCTGCGTGGAACTGACCAAGCACAGCTTCTTTTGCACGCAGGCCTTCTTGTGAACCGCTGGTGTTGAGGAAAGCCATATCAGCAGCACGACGCATATCCTGTTCAGGGCTACCGAACTTGCTCATATATGACTGCATACCAGCAGTGTCATTCAATGCAGCATTAAGGCGTGACGTATTCCCTTTGTTCTGCTTATCAGCTAAATCCTGTCCAAACGCTTCTGCATAAATTGGGTTTGTTGGGCTAATCTCTGTGTATGCATTAGAACCTTGAGTTGCTCTTGTTGGAGCACCGTTGCCCGATGCAAGTGGTGCGTATTGTGCAGCTGTAGAACCAATTGCTTGCATTGTCGGTTGTACATTACCTGGCAATGCTTGTGGGTCCAACTGTGGGATTGACTGACCATTAGATGTAAAAGCGCCGAGTGTATTTCCGGTTACGCTTGTTTCTTGTCCACTGAAGGGCTGAGCTTCAATCGTTCCTCCAGAATTAGGGTTGGTGGGTGAACCAGGCAGTTGGATTGATGAGAATGCACCCAGGCCAATTCCTTTGTTTTGCAAGAACTGAGCAGCAGTTGCTGCACTCAATACAGGCATCCCTCCACCAGGGCTGGTTTGAGTTCCCTTAGCACCGTTTGGTTTTTGCACATCACGTGTAGGAACTGTTGGGGTAACAGATGTAGGAGTAGAAACTGAATGTCCTTGATATGGCCCTATTCCTGGCTTCTGTTGTGCTTCGCCTTGGCCTGAACCATTAGGATTTCCACCTGGGCCTGCATATCCACCACTATTGCCAGAATTCCCTGGAGTATTTTGAGTATTGTTACTCCCTAATCCGAAGCCGTTACCGCCACCAGGACCTACAACTGTAGTTGGCTTCTTACCTATTCCAAAGAAATTTGAAATCCCTTGATTAATTGCATCAGTCTTTTGCTGCTGACTATACGAAGCATTTCCGTATGTCTGACCGGGTGTCATCATTGACGGTACTTGTTTATTGTTCTTGTACATCGAATTATTGATTTCATTCTTCTGTTGCTGACTAAGAAAAGGTCCGAATGGCATTGTTCTATATCTAATACTTTTCCTTATTCTACAAACTATAAAACTTCACTATTTAACCTTTAAATGCTCGACTACTTACTTCATTAGCAATTGCTTGCTGTGGGTCAGCAGAAGGTTTACCACCTGACGGTGGGGCGCCGGAGTTTTCTGGCTTTGGAATACTTGGGCCGTAACCTCCGCCACCAGCAGGGCCTAAGCACCTTCCTACTGTCTCATTCCATGTATAGCCAGGCTTACACATGACTTTATTAATCATTTCTTGACGACTGCGCTTTTGCTTACCTTGTTGGCGCATTTCTTCGGCAAAGTCTCTCATCTCTTATTTATGTTCAGTCCTTTTATTTTAACTACTACAAAACCACACTAACCACACTAATCCCTATAAAGAGCAATTTTAAATAGGGGGATACAGGGAGCCAGGATTAAAAATAGGGGTTTATAGAAACTACCGTGTTTTAGCGTGGTTTAGTGGTATTTAGTGCCCGACTCCGTTAATCAGCAAGGACAAACAGCGACGCGGCGATTTTGCCTGTGGAAAACACAGCCTTTATCCGTAGTGACTATGAGTTAGGGATAGTAGACCTGCTTGTAGGCAAAAAACGCTCTATAGGAGGTCAAAAGTGATACAAAATTTTTGACACGTCTAATATACTCACTACCCTCAAGCTCCCCCAAACAAAAAAATATAGGGATACACTTACGTTTATAACTACAGTTGTTCACTCGTTTTCACTCGTTCACATTTGTTTGTCACTTGTGTTTCACACAAGATTCACGCGAGTAA
>VMHT01210045.1_pt1 | contig 10283 bp, 18 predicted proteins | sample 4693611 | NCBI WGS metagenome assembly VMHT01 (sample SAMN12280063, study PRJNA550983) | marine metagenome | isolation source: seawater sampled from same location over 5 years 0.02-0.2 micron viral filtrate | place: USA: collected off the coast of southern California halfway between the port... ...
TATGAATATTTATTCATATTGTATGTATTTTGTTTGCGCAATCAAGTAAATATATATATGAGTAGATATTTCTGCATGCTAGACACCAGAGATGTACTGGATGATCGGTTGGTGATCAACACACAAACTGATGTTAATATACCACAAGCCGTTGCAGAGAATATCAATCCTGAGTTGAACCACACTGAGCGTGTGAAGCATGCGAAAAAACCTAGTAGTGATTACATGAACAGGGTGTGGGTATCATATAAAAACAAACATGTAGTTGTTGATATACAGGCAGGTAGTGTTGACCAGCCACATGACAAACCAGATGTTCGACAAGTTAAAGAAAATCAATTTCGTGAGATGTGCACACAATTTAAATCGTGTGAGTACATATACAAACACGGGACGATATATTATTGTCTGAATCGTTATCGGATTGTAAATACCGATACACGTGAAGAATATTACAATCGGAGCTCTATCAATGTTAACATAAACGTGATCAACATGATGATTGATGGTATTTGTTTCATAAGCACAATCAGTCGTGGGTGTGTTTTGGATGTACAATTGGCTGTAGATTGGACCGGAATGCAAGGAGGTTTGATCGAGCAATCAGACGACAACAAACGTGATCATTTGAAGCACGTTGTTTAATCGTACATTCTCTTGTCAACAACCACGTGATCCTGTGGTGTTTTGCCGTTGGTGTACAACGATTCAATATATTTCAGCACCTTTTGTCCAATCTCATCACACATCACGAATCGATATGTGTGTAGGTTCAAGTCACTGCCGTAACCAAATGCCATCTTGACGAAGCAATCGTTTCTGACTGGTTGGTCGGTTAGATAGCATTTACGATCCTCTTCTCGAGGGTCTTCTGTGTCGGCTGTCATTGTTTTACATACCGGATGGTCTGTCCGGTTCTTATCAAATTGTTGTTCAGGTCGTGTGCTTCACGTGTGGTGAGCTTGATCGGTTTGGTTGGCGAGACTGGAGCAGGTTTGCTCCAGTCCACCAACAAATATGTTTGTTTGCTTGACATGTTATTGTGAGGCGAGTTGGCTCTGTATGTAGTTCTTGATACTGTTACCAACAGCTCTGGTTATGGCATTCGCTTGTGCGATTGTAGTGTCTTGTCCTGATATAGTACTACCGGCTAACATGTTGCTATCATTACTATTGACAGCGGTGTTTTGTAACAACCTTCTGACACATATGACAAACGCACCAGTATTAGCATTATACGCTATGGCACGTCCAGCCGCATCATGACTAGTTGCTAATATGTTGTTCAACATGTCACCATTGTGCTTTTGTTCCGAGCCCTTGCCTGCCAATTGAGTGGCAAAATCAGCGTAATGGTTGCTGTCTAGTTTGGCTGGTCTTGCTGGGGTCACTTGTGTGTTTGTTTGTTGTATGAATGATTGTCCGCAATTCAGACTGGTTGTACTTTCGCTTGTTCCAGGTGTTTTGAGAGCGTCAAACACCGTTTGTACGTCACCGCCTGTAGTTTTCAACGCGTTGAGTCCTGGGTCTTGTAGCAAGAGAGAGCCAACAATCAAGTTAGCTGCTTGTGTGTATGCAGACTCAAATACTGTTGATAGTTGATCTACTGAGTAGTTTGCTATGTCCAAGCTCAATTGCACTTGAGCTATTGCGGTATCACCAATCGATGAATCTGCTGTTAACAAACTAGGTGTTAGCTTTTGATCTGTGAGCGCAACGGCTTCTGTGCTTTGAACAGTGGCTGTAACAGTGCCGGTGCTTTGACTGACTTGATATGCAGTGGCACCATTCGCAGCAGCAACTGACTTGTATTTAACCTTGAGTTGTGCTAGTAGATTGTTGTCAGCTATTACCTGATTTATGTGATTCTCACTTGTACCAGTGTTCAACGTGCAGCTATCAAGACCTACAAATCCGTACTGATTAGCCAATGATGCTGTTATCTGTTCAATTGTGGCATTTTCGAGTTCTGATATGCTGATGCTAGGCACGATAGAAACACCATCAGTACTATCACTACTACATGATAAGGTTGTTTCATTTGATATATCAGTATACTCATAATTTATATTCGCATGCCAATCTGACTGTGTTTGTGACATCTTGACAGCACCGGATTTGAGTGTTGTGGTATCTGTTTGATACAATATCGTACCTTCAGTTGATCTGATTTTTATCTGTCCTACCAGTCCACGGATTGCCCGTCCACGTCTCCAACTGCTCCACCAATTAGAGTTGCTTGGTAATGCTTCTAAAGTACCGCCAGCGTCTGGCGCATCAGTATCAAGTCCATAATAGTTATGTGAAACTAACTGTTCCCACGTGGTGCCTTGATCTGATACCCCATTTCCACCGTAAGTATCATAAGAGCCTAATGTTTTTGTACCATCACTTGAAACAAAATTCCGAAATAGTGGCCAGTACGATGTTATCCATGTTGATCCAGAGTTTGAATCACCTGAGAACGACGTGTTGTCAAATCCACTATTTGATACACCAGCCAACCTATATTTAAGAATCTTGCCATTGACATAATCCTCTACATGAACAGGTCTGAGATTGCGGAGCATTACCATGGATTGTATCAGTTCTGGTGTCTGCCCATCGTTTCTATAATATGAGTTCACATCAGTAGCATCACCTTTGTCATTCTCATCTCCATTAAAACCACCGAGTGTGTTTCTCCAAAATTCAACAGACGCGGTGATTGTGGTGTTGTTCCAATTGATCCTTGCCATGGTGAATGCATCACCTGCTTCCGTGTAACTAACTAGTACATTGAGGAATATACAATCTCCGGTTTTACTGAACCAATATGTAGGATCTGTGACCCACGTAGGGTCCATTTGAACTTGTGATATATTCGTAAATCCCATGCTGATAGTCCCTCCACTCATGATGATTGCCTTCCTTTATTTTTTAAATATTTCAGTATTTCCATATAATTATTTATGTCTATATATGGATTATTTTCTGAATGCGCTACCAAAAACCGGGACTTTTTCTGTTGTTGATTGGTGTAATGATAATAAGATTGGTATTAAGTGTACTATGCATCATTGCTATGTAGAGAGAGAACATGATACACAAAAATTAGTCACTATTTTAAGAGATCCAGTTGATATGTTCATCAGTGCATGTAGGTACTTGTGGATTAGTGTTGATACAGCGTTGGTTAGTGATCATATGTTTTTCAAATGTGTGTGGGAGCAATCGTATTTCAAATGCTGGGAACCAGATATAGTGTTGGATTTTAAATGCTTACAAGAGCAATGGAGCATGTTTATTGAGAATGTGGTTGGTGTTAAAAATGTTTGTACAAAGTTACCACATTTGAATAGATCTAATATGGTGTTGGATGTGACTGATGTGCAACTTGAACAAATACAAGAACACACAGCAGTTAATAGGTTGTTTTACGATCGCATGATGAATGATATTACCAAACGTGTTGACAAAAAAACACCAACTGTTACGTAACACGACGTGGATATAAATAAGGTGGGTCCCGCGGTTGTGGTAATCAGTTGGTGTTTAAATTGTATGAGTCTAGGGAGCGTGAGTTCAGGTTGCGCGGTTCCTGCTGGATGCTCTATCTCGCCGTGGTTCATTCCAGTCCCACATGTGTCACTCAAAACGGTTGCACGCACTTGGCGTGACTAACTCCGGTGTAGTAGTGATCGAGTCACTTACTAGTCCTTTTTGATTGATCAGATCAGGGTTGTTCTGTTTGGAGCAGAACGTAAGGAGGTTAACCTGAGTTAAATTGATTGGGGAGAGACTACTCTTCAGCCTTCTCTCAACACGTCTCTAGTTACCGCCAGGATGATTCTGCAACTTGATGGCGTTACCCGCTCTCAATCACTTGATCGTTGAGCCTCTACTACCGAGATCTTGTTCGCACTATGTTCCTAGATCCATTGTTATGCGACAAAGGAAGGCCTTGGCTTTGACACCTCACCTCCAGGAATCATACCTATAGTTCTATTATAGGATTGGCAGACGTGTACCACATGATGGATTGTATCCATATCGCTGTCCTTCAGCTGGCCTCAATCACTTGATCGTCGACCCCTTGCCGCAGCAAGGACATGTGTGCTAGTGACTCTAAGGTTGAGTCTTCTACTAGCGTCCCATTATCAGTTCCGTCGAGCTGATAATTTAAAAATTGACTGTTAAAGAACGTGTTGTTTGATTCTATTATAATGGCTCAAACCGCCAGTGGCAACTATTTTTCTCTCAATCGATATCTTAATGTTGAACCGTTCATGGCATATGCACGAGTCTTCATGCCTGCCTCTAATTCGGTCAATTTAGCGATTCTGACCACACGTGCCGGGTGTGTGCTTGTGTCTATCAATTCGTACTCTCGTAAAGCTGTTCTGTCGCTTAGCATTATTTTTTCTCCTCTTCGGTTTCCGGTACTATGTATTCAGCAATTTGGTTCAACACTTTGTCTAGATCCAATATGTTGTCGGCCAGTTTAGCTACCATCTGTTCTAGTGCTTCTACTCTACCAGCCACTTCAACAATTTGTTTTTCTGTCTCTTGATCCATCATCTATGTATTTTTTTATTTTTATTTATGTAATGATGTTCAATCAACAAGGCCAACTCGCCAGGTTCCATGTTACGTTTCGTAATAACTCGAGGCTCTTCTGAATATCTACCACGGGAATCACTCACCTCAACCAAATAGTTGTCAATACCATTGGCGTGTTGATTGGTGTTACCACCAGTCACTGTGATATCGAAACCACTACTCAACTTGCCGGCGGCAATACATCCAGAGTTAGGAGCGGTCATTGGGTAGAACACTAGGTTGTTAAGTGATACGATGTAGTCGTTAGTTTTGTTCATAAATTTCTGTAATGAAGTTGAATAGTTTGTTTATGTTGATCGTCTCTAGTTGGACGCGATTGTGTATGTTCTTACTTTTAAAAAATACAAGTGATTCTAATGATAATGATACAATGTCTAACAATTCCATGGCATTATGATTGTGTTCTGCTTCTTGAGTCAATTGCTCATATGCATCACTCCTCATGAATTGCTTGACCATTTCCACAGTGTTCATTTGGCTATAACAATGAAACTTGTCGCCACAAACTCAATCACTTGATATCCTACAAACATTAGAACCGCAGCCACAGCTACTTGCTTGGCTTGGTCTGGCATTTTACTCCAACCTGCTAGTATCATCACTGTCGCGACAATGAGCGCGACACATACTGCAGCGTTACCTATTTCGATTTCTGTCATAATTGTATTATATTAAATGTGTTAACTTCAGGCAACTTCTAACAAGTGCTTAACTGCTCTTCGCTTCTTGTTAACTTGCAAGCCAGACAGGTTGCTTAACAAGCGTCTCCCCGTGTTGACATTGGTTTTAACCGAGTGATGATCAAGATACTCTGTGACAGCATTGAACATGTCATAGCGTGTCTTTCCTTCGTTGCCAAGACCTTCTTTGAACAACGTGACTAGTTGTTCGATTTTGTTGTCTAACCTGGTCACACTACGCTGGGAAACTTTCTTCTTCTTGTCTTTCTCAGGCTTTTTAAAGTCGTTGAAAAACTCTTTAGCATAACGAGCAGCTTGCTTTTCAGTCATCCTTTTCATCGCTAACTGACTGACTTGCTTCGCGAAGAAGTTACTAGAAGTGATACTCTCGTTGAAAGCATTGATCGCTAGAGTCAAATTGGTCTCCCAGTTTGGTGTGTGTTTGACACCAATACCATTCGAACGACTAGCGGAGTTAAGGCTAGCCATCATGTTGTTGCATATGACTCTATTGTTGTATGAGAAATATGAGTTACGAGCCAGTCCATTGTGATAAACTAGCATGATCACGCGACGTTGATATGTATCGTCACGCACTTTGAAATCATCACCCAACCGGGCACTGATCCAATTAGCTTTACCGTGTGACACCATACCAGCGGATTCATACACAGCTCCAGACGATTCAACAATTGAGTTGAAAGGTTCAAACATCTGTTCATTATCAACGACATGATATCGCTCACCACATGTACCTAACACAAATTTGTTATCATCTCTACGTAGTAGATACTTACCTGTCACGACATTTCCTTCCGGTGTGTGCATAGGTACTTTCTCAACTGTGTAGTTAAGTTCTGCTCTCTCGAGCACGTTACTAAAATTATCCTCTCCGGTCAAGTCAACACCGGCTCGTTCATCTAAGCTTGTTAATTTACTAATCATGTATCTATTATCGTTTAATGTTTGTTGTCGTGCAACTTAATATTTGTTAATAATCTGGCCATTCTGTCCATTTAGAATCAGGTTGGTATCTAGTTGTGCAGTAGTCACTATCTTCGTTCAATTCGTTGGTTGTGTCAACACACGTCCATCCTAACTCTCTCAAACGATTGGACATTTCTTCTAGGAATTTCTTCTTGTGAGTGGTTATAAAGAAATCACCGTCACTTGTAGCACCATCGACTATGTTGTTAGTATATTCTTCGATAATACTTCTAGCGCGTTGATCGTTCATGCTAACAAGACAATATGGCTCTCTGAATGGCCTCTTCAACAAATTCACGTTGCTTTTTGCCGGTGGATTCAAGGGCTTGCTTCAATGGTTCCTTGAGGTCCAGGTTCACGATCAATGAGAAATATCTATCGTCTTTCTTAGAAGCTTTTTTACGCCTGAGACCAGCAAATATACTCTCATCTGGTTTAAACTCTTCGATAGCTTGTACACTCACATCAGTTAGATTGGTATATGCCCAGCCTCTCTTACCGTCACGCTCTACACTCAATCCAAATCGTTCAGCTGCTCTGCGAAAATGCTTGTTGTGATATTGACCACCACTACAATCTCTAACATTCTCGACAGTAGCGTTCCATAGATGAGCCATTTCATGTAAAAGTGTTTCAAGCAATCCTTTGGGTCCTCTGCTCAGATATTCTGCACTCAAATTGATCTCTGGTACTGCTTCACCAGCTAATCTATCAGACCAAAAACCATTACCAAACCAACCATATGCGTTTCTTCGACCACTCTCTTGTATGGTGATCACCACATTGGGTAATTTATTTTCTGCGAAAATTTCATTGAACATATCAAACGCGCGATACAACTCATTGTACAATTGTTGACTGCGTCTTGCGGGACTAGCGATATATCTACCAGTAGCTTTGTCTCTATATTTATTTTTTGTTTTCATATTACTATTATACCCTATTGATCAATCAAGCGCAACTAAAAACCCCAATCAAACCCATCGCGCTTAAAAAAGTTTATCTTACCATCACGCTTCTTATGCTCGTTGATGTAATGTTTTGCTGTACCTACTCTGAAATCTTCTGCACGTTCCATCATGTTGTCACGTTCATTTTGTCTTTTTTTAGCAACCTTCGGATCATGATACATGTTACCATGTCGCCATTGATTGCTACCACAACTGGAGCTCAACACGAGCATAACCATGAGTACTGATCTAATTTTCATCCGCGAGCTTTTTTCTATAACGATTGTTCTTTTTGTTCTTGCCAATGAACTCCTTCGCTAGATTCAATCTTTTCTCGAGCTGTTTACCTTTTGGCCATTTGCCAGTTTTTAGATAATATGTATCAAGACCAACACTTAACATGTTCTCGTAAACTATTTCATCACCAGACATGTGTACTATTAACGTGATACCATCATCAAAATGTACTGAATATCGCGGCTTTTGTTTAGTACCACCATTGACTAAACTACTGATTGGTTTCATAAAATGATGCTGATAACGAATGCTATTGTCTTGCAGCATTTCAACTCAGGTAGACTGACGAATTCATAAAAACTATTCCAGGTTTGTTTACTGAAAAGCCAACGCCTACCTCTGACATATAAATTAAACGGCTTTAACATAACGGACTTCATTTCTATATATTGTGATACTCAATCGAATATGGCAACAAAAATTAAAAATATTATTCTTCGTCAGTACCAGCATCTAGATCCTCATTCATATTCACGAGAGCATCAATGGCATCGCCTAAAGGTACTAACACATCGTCACCGTGTTCCATATAATCTTCGAACACGTACTCCAGTTTCTTGTTAATCTCTTCTAATTGACATATTAGCTTATCCACAGCTTTTGGCATAAATTTATTTATGCTATTCTGTACTAATATTATCAAATAGTTCCAATTGTTGGATGTTTACTGTCTCACCCGTGACACTGCATTCGAGCAACACACTGGTTAGCTTTGTGGCTATACACTCTCTGCTAGCTCCACTATCGAAATTCAATTGAGGTGTCTCTACCGCGATTGCGTCAAGTGTTTGTCTGATTGTATTTAAAATATCTTCTCTCATGTTACTTTCTTTCAGCTGCGAATCGAACTACATTGTTATTCTCTTCGTTATGCTTTCTGAGCTCCTCGATAGAGAGTGTGTAACCAGCATTAGCACCTCTGCCGGTCTTCTCAATCTTACCAGATATAGTCAAGTCTCTCAATCGACTGTAAGCGGTACCAGCATTATCATTCATGAGCCGTGCAACATCACTAATCACTACACCACCACCGTTCTGCTCTTTGAGTAAATTGAGAATCTTTTCATAGTCTTCTTTCTTACGATTCTTCTTACTAGGAGCTTTGGTCTCTTCCTCATCACGTACAACTTGAGCGTCAAAGTCATAACCATTACGACCGATGATACACTCGAGCTCATTCAAAGGACCGAAGCGATTCTTCTCGAAGTAAATGACCCGAGCACCTTCATCATCAACATCAGCAACTCGATCGATCTTGACATTAGCGTCAACAGTATGAGGTACAATAGTACCACCTTTGAGATCACCACTCTTGGTTAAGTGCATGATGAACACTACAGTACACTCTGTCTCTTTAGCGACCTTGGTCAGAGTCTGTACAGCGTACTTCTCGAGCTGACGAGAATTCATCTTGGTCCTAGTTGTCAAAGCCTGAAACGAATCAACAACTAGTAAGTCTAACTCTTTCATGTACTCACTGATCGCGTCAATGTCAGTCTCGTTAGCAATTGAAACGTCAGTAGCCTCGATCCGGTTAGCAGTATAAGCGAGCTGGTAGATACTCTCTTCACCGCTGAAGTAACCAACCTTGTAACCATTCTTAGTCAAACCGTTGAGTACTTGTAACATGAAAGTAGTCTTACCGCAACCGGCTTTAGCGGTCAACGTCATGGCACTACCAGGTAAAATACCTTCGTCAAAGAGCACGTCAATCTTGTTGATGCCACTCTTGAGTCGGCGGTTGAAGATATCAGGAATCTTGATGTCCGATACCTTGGTCAGTTTAGTGTTATCTATTCCTAGTTCCATAATAAATAAAATTTAATAGTTAATGTTCTGTTGTGTATCTATATGATACGAAAATCCTAGTTGATGCGCAACTTATTTTTCGGTTTTCTCTTCTTCCGTTAGCGGGTTGTCAGTTGCTTGTCGGACCATGCCCATGAAAACCTCAGACTGTTCTTTGGATATTGAATCTGATACTGTTGGTTGGTTGGTTGGTTTTGACCAATCGATTTCATCATAATTGTCCTTGTACTCTCTCGAGAAACAGTTTCTTGGTGAACTACCTTTACTCATAACATATATTATAACGTTTGAAACGCTGATGTTCAACTATGAAATGATAAATATTTACATATGCAAACGTTCAAACAGCACATACTTGATGAAATGGGAGGAGCGGTGCATGCAGGTTTTCGCTCCCGTCGTTCAGATCAATTCAATCCGCGTTTAGCAGATAGAGCATTAAAACCAATAATACATGATGCTGACATGCTGATACGCCGAAGAGACCGGATGGAAGTACAAGATCTAGTCTCACAAGCCAACGAAATATTGCGTAAGTTTGTGGACAATTATGAAATGTTAGGAGATGAAGCTACTGATTTGAAAGCTAAAATTGCGAACAAGTATACACAGGTTAAGCAATTGTTAAACAACCGCGAGAGAACAGTAGAAGATTGTGTGCAAATGATACAAGATTTATCTAACATCATGTTAGGATGAATCTAGTAATAGATGGTAACTTGACCTACCCTCCTAGTGAAATAATGTGCGTACGGGACGTGACATTGTATAGCTCAATCTGGGGAGAGTTCTCCGTGTTAATTGAGATAGAAAGACGTTACCGAGATCAATTATGGAAACATTTGAAGAGTTATGGTGCGTATGATTATGTAGAGGCTATCGTGTCACCTGGTAGGGAGCATGGTTTGCGTATAAGTGACACTCGACCGAGTAACATCATTGTGGACCGTATATCGTG
>VMHT01106197.1_pt1 | contig 10282 bp, 15 predicted proteins | sample 4693611 | NCBI WGS metagenome assembly VMHT01 (sample SAMN12280063, study PRJNA550983) | marine metagenome | isolation source: seawater sampled from same location over 5 years 0.02-0.2 micron viral filtrate | place: USA: collected off the coast of southern California halfway between the port... ...
CGTAATTAGTATGGTAATACATGCGTTGCTATTAGCCGCGATTGCTGTAACAGTAGCAACATTCGAAACAGCAAAACGCAATCCAAAAGCGTTCCGTAGAGACAACGGAATTAACTCACGTGGCGTTGGCGGCGAACACGAATAATGTTTTATGTAGTGAATATAAAGTCCGGAGGCATCATAGATGTCTATGACAGTTTAGGTGAAGCAAGTGAACTTGTTGATAAACACCCAGAATGGACGATCATGATAAAATACAATGATCGATCAAGACTTAGAAACAAATACGGAGATTGAACATGAGTAACCCAAACGAAGCAGGTGATACAAAAGGTGCTATTCTAGCATTTCTAATTATTGCTCTAATGATGGTAGGCGCACCTATTGCAATCGGAACCGCAATGGGCTGGTTCAACTTATTTGGTATACTAGGATTGTAGACTAAATACTTTTACAATGTTCAATGCAGTGAAAGAAATCATATGGCATTTGACCTGCACTCAATGTAAGGGCTGGTTTACATTCGCTACTATGGAAGACAAGTATTGCATTGAACGAACAACTTTTCATTGTCCACACTGCGGAAAAAAAGGCAGAGCAGACAAATTAGAGGTTGACACAACAGAATAAAGAGTGTATTATAAATACATAATAACAGATAAGGAATAACTACATGCTCAAGAATATTACAACATATATTACATGTTGGCCACCGAATAACCGGGGTACGTCTTGAATGTGACTTTTTAAAAAGTTATTTTAAGCAAGCCCCTAGCAGTTAATTCGGTTAGGGGCTTTTTTTATGACTACACTACGCCTTACTGCAATAAGGTGTCTTTGCAGAGACAGAGGCCTCGAAAGGGTCAAAGTTAGTGTAGTTTTAAAAAAAGTTATATAGGTGAAGTGTTACGGTAGCACGACAGTCTCCAAAACTGTAAGCCGGGGTTCGACTCCCTGCATCTATGCCAATTTGTGAGCGTGGCAGAATGGCTATGCAACGGACTGCAACTCCGTGAATACAGGTTCGATTCCTGTCGCTCACTCCAATAAAGGTTGACATCTATCTTATTGATGCTATACTAATTTTGTATTTGGCCCGTTCGTCTAGTGGTTAGGACACATGGTTTTCATCCATGCAACAGGAGTTCGATTCTCCTACGGGCTACCACATGCGGCTATAGCTCAGCTGGATAGAGCGTAGGTTTGCGGAACCTAAGGTCAGGAGTTCGAATCTCTTTAGCCGCGCCAAATTTTGGAATAATAAAGGTTGACACCTTGGCACTACGGTGCTATAATAGTTACATTAATTAGGCAAACACAGAGGCACAAGATATGGCACATACTTTCGTAATAAGTGATACGCATTTTAACCATGCGAACATCCTTACGTTTAAAGACTACCTTGGCAAACCTGCAAGAACGTTTGACAGTGTAGAGCAAATGAACGAATGTATGATGGATAATTGGGTTAGTGTTGTTGGTCCTCAGGATACTGTTATCCACTGTGGTGATGTATTGTTTGGACATGACAAAGTAGAGTGGTTAGAAACACACTTTACAAAGTTACCTGGTAAGAAAAGACTTGTTCTTGGAAACCACGACAACGTAAAAATGCTTGCACCGTTCTTCAAAGACATTCAAATGTGGATAGACATGAGCAACAAAGGTTTGTTGTTTACACACACTCCACAACATGCGAGTACACTTGCTGAATCACATAGATTTGGCCAAGAACCGTTATTGAACGTTCACGGACACATACATAGTAATGCAAGTCCTGAAGGACCATACAAGTGTGTTTGTGTTGAGCAAACTAACTATGCACCTGTAAACATCGAGGAGTTAAAATGAACTTAACAAACTTTAAAATGAATAAAACAGATGCACCAAAAGGGGTACAGGCTATGATAGATTTTGGCCTGTACCAACTTAGCATCATTCAAAACGAAATGTCATACGGTGGCAAAGACGGTTTGTATGAAATTGGTGTTTGGTCTGAAAATGATATGGTAGAACTGCCTGGTATCACTAATGAAGGAGATACTGTAAAAGGCTACTTGACATCTAATGATGTTGATGCTATATTAAAGAAAGTATATTTAATAACAGGCAACGAAGGCAGGCAATTATGAGAACACAACCACAAGACATTATTAAGCGTTTAGAAGATCACAACGGTCGACTAGAAAAAGAAACAATTATATTCAATGCAATGGCCGAAGGTCTAGATGAATTTTTTGAAGGTGTTACAATGGCACTTGACCCACTTGTAACATTTGGTGTTAAGCAAGTTCCAGAACGTAACGAAACACCCGAGCGTGGACAAGGTCTTATTTGGAGAGATTTCAAAGTACTTGCTAACCAACTTATCAATAGAGAGCTTACAGGCCATGCGGCACGTGATGCTATTGAATTGGTAATGAGTGTTGCTACTGTTGAACAGTGGAATGGATTCTATCGAAGAATCCTTATTAAAGATTTGAGATGTGGAGTGAGTGAAAAAACAGTAAACAAGGTTGCTAAAAAGTTCAACGGCAAGTATAGCGTACCTACATTTACTTGTTCACTCGCACACGACTCTGCCAATCACGAAAAGAAGATGGCAGGAAAGAAACAGATTGAAATCAAATTAGACGGTGTAAGAGTTATTACTATTATTCAAGGCGACAAAGTAGAGATGTTTAGTCGTAATGGAAAACAGTTTCATAACTTTGGACACATCATTGATGAAATCAAAGCAGTAATTAAAGATCACCCTGTACCTTATCCGCTTGTATTAGACGGAGAAGTAATGAGTGCTAACTTCCAAGACCTTATGAAGCAAGTACATCGTAAAGATGGCAATCAATCTACGGATGCTGTACTGCATTTGTTTGATACTATTCCTTTAGGATGCTTTAAAGAAGGCAAGTGGGACAAGCCACAGAGCTTTAGAAGTCTTATTACCAATCATTGGGTAAGAGATCATGCAGACCTCTTAGAGCACGTACAAGCGTTGGACTGGGAAGATGTAGACTTGGACACGCCAGAAGGCCAAGAACGCTTTGTAGCGTTAAATAAGCAGGCTGTAGACGGTGGTTATGAAGGTGTTATGATAAAAGATATTGATGCACCGTACGAATGTAAGCGTACACACGCTTGGTTAAAGGCAAAACCATTTATAGAAGTAACATTGGAGGTAGTAGATGTTGAAGAAGGTACTGGCCGTAATGAAGGCAGACTTGGAGCGATTGTCTGCGAAGGAACCGACGACGGTAAGACTATTAGCGTTAATGTCGGTAGTGGGTTCACTGATGTTCACAGGGACGACTATTGGAATAGTCGTGATGCTCTTGTTGGCAATCTTGTAGAGGTAAGGGCTGACGCTGTTACACAGAATCAAGACGGAACATATAGTTTGCGTTTTCCACGCTTTAAAACATTCCGTGGCTTTGAACCAGGAGAGAAACTGTAATGAATTGGAAATGTAAACATACGTGGAGACAAAGTGCAAACAATACCAAATGGTGTTTGCTCGGTTGTAGCATAGGTGACTTCGGTACTATCTTTGCTTTCCAGATGTTTGCACCAGAAGTTAGTATGTGGATTGTAATGCCACTTGCTATAGTTAACGGTCTACTCACTAGCATTGCACTAGAAACAGTAATACTAATTCGACAAGCGATGGACTTTAAGTCTGCACTTGATACAGCATTTAAAATGAGTTTTGTTAGTATGGTAGCAATGGAATTAAGTATGAACATCACTGACCTTGTGTTAGTTGGTGGAGTACTTACATGGTGGGCAATACCTATCATGTTAACAGTTGGGTTCTTAGTACCTTGGCCCTACAACTATTACAGATTAAAGAAATACGGCATTAGTTGCCATTAGGAAAAACTTACTTAATGACTGATAGGTACGAGCTTTATACTTTCAATATGGCAGATGTAGAGGATCCAGACCTCTTTGTTTCTGCACCTATATACGAATGGCAACAAACTCCTGAAGGCAAGTTCTGTATGAAGAATGCCTCCGACATAAAATATCACATTTCGCCAGACGATCATTCTTACGGGTATAAAGTAAAAATAACAGGAAACATGAAAGACAAGCATTTGACGTGGTTAACACTAAAAAAGACTTGACTTTTATAACTAACGTATATATACTATAGAAAATCACTATTTAGGAGAAGACTTAAATGGCAATGCCAAAAGTTAGAAAGAAGAAGCCTAGAGCGGCACCACGCATACAACGCGGAGCAAAACTTAAGGAACCTTCATGGGAAGGCTGGGAAGAATGGACTGGTGAACAGATCCATAGGCATCGTAGACATACACATGCATGGTACTACGAACACTTCAAGCCGGCGGACTTGTATACTAATGTTCCTAAGTGGATGGAACAAGACGATGACTTCTATTCTAAAGAAGATATTAAGGCAGTAAAGAACGCTCCTAATAGTGCGTTAAGTATTACAGCAGGTATTGTAGCACGTATGGATATGATGGGTGCGCCTAGACTAAACAAGAAAGAAGCAGAACATTGGAATAGCCTACCAGGCACTAGTGGAGAACTAACTTGTGGTGTAGAACAATTCTTGCGAAGAAAAGTTGCAGAGGCAATTAAAATTGGTCTTGAAGTTGCAGAAGTAAAAGAAGAAGAAGAAAAAGAAAAGGTTAAAAAGTACGTACCAACCATTCAAGAGCGTATACAAGAACAGTGTCGTTCAATGTGTGAACCAATTGAAGATTGGTTAGAAGGTTGGGTAGAAGACCCAAAGTCATTTGATCCTGACGGATTAGACATTTCAAAACATCTTAAAAGAGTACAGTGTACACAAGCACATGCTAGAAAGATGAAACAATGGTACGAAGCAGAAATACAAGATTTTAACGAGTTAGATCGTATGCCAACAAAAGGACAGTTGGCTAAAATGAGCGAGCATGATGCTGATATGTGGGAACAACTAAAAGAAGGTTATGCACATCTTAAAAAATCAGACATTGCTAAGATTAAAAAAGCAAATGCAAAACTTCTTAGTAACTTTGATATGATTATTGACATGGCTAAAGCAACACGTAAACCACGTAAGGCTAAAGCAAGAAGTGCAAGTAAAGTAGTTGAAAAACTTAAATTCTGTAAAGCAGATGACAAGTATTCACTCGCATCAATTGATCCTACAAGCATTGTAGGTGCTAATGAGCTTTGGGTATTCAATATTAAGACCCGTAAAATAGGCAAATATATTGCAAGTAATATAGATCCTAAAGGACTTGCTCGAGAAGGCAGTGGACTTAGTGTTAAAGGCACAACTATTATTGGCTTTGATGAAGAACAAAGTATACAAAAGACTATGCGTAAGCCTGTAGATCAGTTAAAAGAGTTTAAAGACTCGGGTAAAGTGAAACTACGTACATTCTTAGAAGACATCAAAACAACAGATACTAAACTAAATGGTAGGTGTAACCCCGAGACAGTGCTTCTTAAAGTTGTTTGATAAATACATACATGAGCAATAAGAATGTAAGTGATCAAGAGTTATTACGCATTAAGCAAGGTCTAACAGACTTAGGCGATGCAGTATTTCAGCTATCAAGATCCCCGTCCCCGGAACCAACTGTTGGGCCCAGAAGTTTAACAGGCGATGCAATTCATGGCGGAATGATCACATCATTTGCCAGTCAAGGCATAAGAGATAATAGTGATAGACTTATAGTTGTAGTAGACAACGATGGTATTACTACAGATAACATTGACGTTGAAAACATAGTAGGCAACACAAACGTTACAGGTAACTTAGTTGTTGAAGGTAGTGTTACTGCTCAAAAACTACACGTTGACGAACTTACAGCAGACATTAGACTAGAACGTTCTACTCCATTAGAGTTTGTTGCAAGTGCAAGTGACGACATATACCAAAAAGGTCTTATGTGGAAGAAAGAAGGTGCTTCAAAGCAGTTCGTTCTTCGTAGTGGACCAGATAGAATTTGGTCTTCAGAACCAATTGACTTACAAACAGGTGCATACTATTCAATAGATAGTATAAGTGTACTAAGCGGAAGTGAATTAGGACCAACAGTAACAAAAAGTTCCTTAACACAAGTAGGTGTTTTAAACAACCTAGCAGTTGATGGCAACTTTAACATTGATCAATATGTGTTCTGGAACGGCGACTACATGCGTTTTGGTATTGGTACTGAAACACCAAACGGAACATTCGGCATAGTGCAAGACGATGCAGAATTTATTATTGATACTGAAGGTAAAACAGCAACCTTTGGTACTTTCTCAACTGCTGACATTAACATTATCACAGATAATACTAAACGTATTAGTATAAGTGCTACAGGTAGAATTATACTTGGTAATGATAGTGATAGTAAAACTACTGTAAAAGGTAAGTTAGGAATAAACGTTGAGAATCCAACAGCAGATATAGAAACAGCAGGACCAGTTAGTTTTGATGGTAAGCGATTTGAAGTTTCTAGTGAAGCACCACTGAGTGGTTCATACCGTAAAGGTGATGTTGTGTGGAATTCAAATCCAAAGCCAGCAGGATATGTTGGATGGATTTGTACCCGCGAAGGAACTCCAGGAATTTGGAAGACCTTCGGACCTATTTCTTCATAATACTAGCAATTAATATTTGGCGCCAGGTCCATAAATACTTGTGGAGTTCGCCACTGAGCCTCCGTTAACAAAAGGCAAGAGAAAAAATGACAAAAAAAGAACACAAGGCAACCGAACAGGCAATTGAAATACAAGTCGAGAGATGGGATTTATATGCCCGCATTACTCCAACTATATTTCTAATTATATCAATTATATTAATTGCAACAGGCATCATAGATTTTAAAACCGCATTCTGGCTAGGACTTGGAATGTTTGCCGTCACAGCAGTGACATGGTGGTTTTGGACTATATACACAATAAGACATCTGATAAGAACACTTAATAGGGCAAGTAATAACATAGTCGAAGTTAAAGACGAGTTCATCAGTATTAAAAAAGAAGTTGAGGCTTTTAGGAGAGATAATGAACAATAGTCTAAAAAGATATATGTATGTTAAGGCCATGTTGAATGTAATTAGTGGACTTAGCATGGTAACAATTATATCATTAGGAATTGCGTATATGAGTTTTGATAATGCATTTGTATTTACAGATACGGAAATTAGCGTAGTAAACAATCCAATTGAAAACGATCAGGACATAGAGTTCTTTATGGTAGGCTCAAAGAAGTATCAGTGCAACAGCACAGCCGCATATGGCGTAGCACATGCTGTAGACGGTTCACACTCACATAACCTAAACACATTTACAAAACGCTACATACAAGCAACAGCACCAGGCGAACGTGTAGAAAATGGTTGGCATATGAGAGTACCGGACGATATGCGACAAGGTGGCGAGTATCGTGTTAGTATGACAGGTGAATTTACATGCGTACACTTGATATTCAAAACACACAAAATACAAGTATTCGATAACATCTATTTAAAAGTAGACCCCCGCTAAATAATTTTATGTACGTATTTGGAAACGGCGAAAGTCGCACCTCTATTGATATAGATAAACTCGATGGCCCAAAGATAGGATGTAACGCAATACATCGTGACTACCATATGGATCATTTAGTTTGTGTAGATAGGCGTATGGCACAAGAAGCAGTTGATGCAAACTTAAAACATACACAAATTTATACTAGAAAAGATTGGATATCTTGGTTCCCACAAGGAGTAACTACAGTTCCTGACTTACCATATGAAGGTAAACAAAGATGGGACGAACCTTTTCAATGGGGGAGCGGACCTTATGCTGTATTGCTGTCTGTAACGCTATATAACGACCGTACAGCGCATCTTATAGGCTTTGACTTGCATAGTACTACTACAACTGTAAACAACGTATACAAGGGTACTAGCAACTACGACAAAGCAGACAAACGTCCTGTTGATCCTAGATACTGGATACATCAAATTGGTATGGTATTCAATTGTTTTCCTAATACACAGTTTAAAATACTAGTTAAAGACGACTGGACTTTACCAAAAGCCTGGACTCAACCTAATGTAAAGGTTGACAACATAAGTACTTTACTATATAATAAGATATAACATTAACAGGACTTGGCGTCAACCCTTCTAACTCTGCCGCCCATATAATTATACAGGAGAATATTATGGGAAAACATTTAAGCACAAAACATTATGGACACAACATTGGACTGTCAGCAGTCTTTAGACAGCCTAATGCAGATCATTCGCATTGCCATTTGTTACATGGCTACAGTTTAGCGTTTACATTTACATTTGGTTGTGATGAACTAGACAATAAAAATTGGGCAGTTGACTTTGGCGGACTAAAGCCTTTGAAGAAGTGGCTAGAAGATCACTTTGATCATAAGACAGCAATTGATAAAAACGATCCGCACATGGACAAGTTTATGGAACTACAAGAACTTGACCTAGCAGAGATTGTTGTAATGGATGGTGTTGGTGCAGAGAAATTTGCAGAACATGCATTTAACTTTGCAGATAAACTAGTACGTGAAATGAGCGACAACCGTTGCTATTGCGTAAGAGCAGAATGTGCAGAGCACGGGGCAAACTCAGCAATATACGAGGGATAAGTCGTTGAAAAAGTACGTTGAAGGCGAGACAAAGGATCAACGTAAGCGCAGAAAAGCTCTTGAAAAAATGGCAAGAGATGATGCTCCACAAATTAATTCAAATAAAAAATACTATGTGTTGTGCTTAAAGCATGGCACAAAGTACTCTGCTGATTATGTAAACAAACTATACAATATGGTCGAACGTAATTGTACACTTGACTATGAGTTTGTTTGCTTAACAGAAGATCCAGGCGGATTAAATCACAACATAAGAGTTATACCATTACCAGGACACTTACAAGGTTGGTGGTGTAAGCCTTATATGTTTACAAAAGACTTACCTATCAATGGTACTGTATTATATATGGACCTTGATGTAGTTATATCAGCAAATATAGATAAACTGTTTACATACAGTCCGGGACATTGGTGTACTATAAGAGACTTTACTCGTGTTATGCGTAAAGGTTGGCAGAAGTATAATTCAAGTGTTGTTAGATATGAAGTAGGACAACTTGATCACGTATGGACAGAGTTTCAAAAGGATCCAATTGCAATACAAAAAAGGTTGCATGGAGACCAAGATTGGTTGTTCGAATCAACTCGAAAGACTCAAGCAATGTTATATCCAGATAGTTGGATACAAAGTTGGAAATGGGAAGTTAGACAAAGCCGATCATTTGCACATGGCGGCATACGAGGAAATAAAAAGTTTGAAATAGAAGAACATGATGCAGTACCTAGAGTAGAGTGTTGTATTTGTGTGTTTCACGGAGACCCACAACCGTCAAATGTAACAGATAAATGGGTGGTTGATAATTGGCGTTGACAAACTTTAAGAAACGTGTTATACTATTTAAACAATGGTACAAACAATTACGACAACACCCACACTATGCATGGTACAACTGTGTACAGTGGGCATGGTCAAACTCAGGCACACACGAGCTAGACGGCTCATACAGGAAATGGTAACTTATGGATCTTAAATTTACAACAGCAGGAGACTTTTTGAAATCACAAGAAGAAATTCAACGCATCGGCTTTGCTTGCAAATACATGCATCCAGACCAATCGCAGAAGAAGAAACTACTAGAAGAAATTCAACGCCCACTAAATACTCGTAGCACAACAGTACAATGGCTTAACAGGCAAACTGTTGATGTAGCCGAGCAACGTTTGTGGGACATCATGGTCCATAACATTGCCGCATACAAAAGGTTGATTGAATATGTTGGATCACTTCCTCCACAACTTAGAATGGTACGACTCGGTTCTGATGTTCTTCCTGTTTATACCCAGCATGAGTGGTCTTATTATTGGCGTAAGCCTGACGTTCGTGCATACTGTGAAACAGAATTTGCAAAAGTCGGCGACACGGCAAGAGCCCTTGATGTGCGACTATCGATGCATCCAGGTCAGTTCACAGTGCTTGCCAGTGATAACCCGGAAATTGTAGAACGTAGTATAGAGGAGTTTGAATATCATGTGGATTGCATCAGGTGGATGGGTTACGGACAATCATTCCAAGACTTCAAGTGTAACGTACACATCTCAGGCAGACAAGGTCCAGCCGGCATCAAGGCCGCACTCAAGAGACTCACGCCAGAAGCGAGAAATGTTATCACAATCGAGAACGACGAAAACAAGTGGGGACTCGACGCAAGCCTCGAACTTGCAGAC
>VMHT01214245.1_pt1 | contig 10281 bp, 22 predicted proteins | sample 4693611 | NCBI WGS metagenome assembly VMHT01 (sample SAMN12280063, study PRJNA550983) | marine metagenome | isolation source: seawater sampled from same location over 5 years 0.02-0.2 micron viral filtrate | place: USA: collected off the coast of southern California halfway between the port... ...
ACCATTAGATTACCTACTATAATATCACACACTTCAGTATAGTCTATATCAATTAGACATCTTCTATTATTCCACAATTGCCCCCTACTATTACTTTCAAAATAAGATAATAAGTCCTCTTGCAATTGTTCTCCTATTTGTTTCCTTATATTTAATTCTTTTCTCTGCATAATCAACATACTCCTTATTTTGGCTGACTTCACCATGACCACCAATCTTGTTGGATTAGGTGCGACACGACACCTATATATTATATCGGCTATCTGCTTTTTTGTCTATAGGAAAAATGAGATAAGTCCTTACCAGTAAACAACTTAGCTAATTTCAGCGGGCAAGGCTTGTGCCATAAAAGATGGGAGGCCGACCCCACCACAAGGCCGACCTCCCCGACGCACACCACGAAAGGAGAGCGATTAGAGCGAATTAGCGTATTCTGTTGCCAGTGCCAATGCTCTGTTGTTAGCAGTACCGTTCTGACCAAACCACAGGCTTTCCATGCGGTTGTTGGTATTACGGCCCTTGTTGTAATTAAGGTACTCGTTGAAGCCATTGTAAGCAGCCCACCAAGTACCACGAACTCCCGGCATGTCCTGCTTAGGCCCATGAATCGTATTGAGAACATCATCAAGGATATTCTTGGTACGAGTCTTTAGGTCTTCGTCAGCAGTCTTATCGACATTCAGCAGAACCTTGACATACTTGCGAACGTCAGCCTGATTGAAGTCACGACTAGCTAGGAATCGGAACTGTTCCGCAGTAGCCTCAAACTGAGCATTGATATTGTCCATGATGTCACGGACGTTATCAAGTTTACCCTGAGCCGAACGAGTGTGTCGGATTCTTAGCAGACTACTCTGTTTATGTTCGTGAGCAAAAGCCAAGGTATTGACACAGACAACACGAATTGGCGTGTAGCCTACACGGATAGCAGTTGTGCCATCGTGACTGTTAGAGAGAAGAATAAACTTCTGCACCTCGTCACCCTTGACAATTTCGCTAGGATCACGGTTCAACTGAGCCAAGGCCCAGACCTTCTGACCGCCACTTAGCGAACCACCCGTGTGGAGACTACACTCGCCAGCGTCTACAAATGGCTGGAACCATTCAAACGCATCCTTATTCTGAAGCGGCACATATCGTGGCCCGACAACCCCCAGAATAGTCCCATCAGTCTTGCGATAGGTAGCCTTGGCAGGAACATCCTGCATACCATCTTTAGTCACAAGATCCTTGACACCAACTTCCCAATCCAAACCTGAAGCAGTGATAGCCTCACTGATTGTTGGAGCATCTTCCAACTTCTCACCAAGACCATGCCAAGGTTCCGCTCCGGTGTAAAACATAGATTCAACATTAGCAGCCATTTCGTTTCCTTTTCGTTAGTGGTTACTTGTTATGTTCTAAGTATACAATATATATCGTCCTGTGTCAAGCGAAAACTTTAGGATAAAATTAAATTGATGTAAGTCGTTACCTAGTAAGGGTTTACGTGTGACCCGGCCCGCATATTGCGTACCGTTATCTAGTCCAATCCCTGAAAAATTCAAGACGAACCCCAACATTTACACTACCATCCATAGGTCTTTGATCAAGATCAATAGTCTTATTGCAGGTCAATGCACATTTACTTGTAGTAATACAACCACTACATAATAATAATAGTAAACATAAAAATATTTTATACATAATAACTCCGGCGAGAATCGAACTCACATTTGAGGTTTAGAAGACCACTGTTCTATCCGTTGAACTACGGAGTCAAAAAGCCAGAGCCGCAGTCTTGGATATCCCCATTGACGCTGCGGCCCTGACCTTTAGATTAAACTCCCTGTAAGAGAGCATCAGCCTTTTCTGACTCCACGACCAACTCTGCTTTTGACAGAGTAGCCTTGTGTCCGTCACCAGCCTGTTGGACTCCTACGCCAAACTTACGTTGACGAGCAACCTTCCAGCCTTGCTCCGAATACTGCTTGACACCATCTGTCTTTACCAGAACAAGATTGTCTGTTGGCAGATGTTCTTCAAGAGTAGCACCAATCAAACCAGCTACATCATCTGTATCAACAGTTTCAGCAGCAATCGTAACACTAATCGTATAAGCCTTCATAATTTTCTCCAAAAGTTTAAGTGAAACCAAGTAATAACATTGTATCATATTCATCGTCATGCGTCAAGCATATTCTTTACATTTTCTCATCCTTCCTTCCTCTAAGACATAAACACCATTACCGTTAGTGATCAGAGAATCATAATCAGTTCCATCCCAATTAAATTCTCCATCATCACCTCCACGACGCCAGTGTATATCCTTGATAGGATTGTACGATAGTTTGTCCATATATTTAGTAGATATGCTATCAGCCTCATACAAGTCAAAGTTATCACACTCAACCCATCCGCACACATCTTTCTTACCTGCACCATGCACCCTCCTTGCTGCATTAGTTTTATTGATAAGTTTAGCATCATACATTTCTATCTGATACTTTTGTGGGTCAATATACTTAACTGTGCCATCGTATGCTTTGATTTGCCAGTGCATGTAGTGCTGACCACGTTGTAGATGAAATCGTATTTTGTATTCAAAACCAATCATAATTATCTCCTTTCCCCTAGTATACATTATCGACATTCTATTGTCAAGACTTTAATATTTAGCTGACTGTAACTCATTTATAACTATCTTACTACATTAGGTGCGACATTACCCAGCGTCCATACGATGTTGGTCCAATCTTCCCCGGCCTAGCCGGAAGGTATGGAAGTCGTTTTCAGACTGTGACCGAAGCCACCGCTGGGTCTACTCGCCGCTTTGAGGTTTGTAATAGGACTTAGGTATTACCCGTACTAGGGCAACACTTTCCCGTATAGCTATCAGGCTGCCAAGGTGCTATACGCCTTATCCGTCTTAATGTATTGGCTGTGGTCGCCGGGACTTGCACCCGATAGATCGTCTTTACACCGTCAGGCTACCAACTTAGCCCAGCCAAGTGTACGTCTGGTAACGTCTAGGCAACTCTGCCCGCCACATCATCAGTATACTATAATTATCGTCGCCTGTCAACTATATTCTTTAGTAATTTATATATATTTTTATTAATACTCGTAAGTCCTTACCCAGCAACAACTTACAACGACCATGCGGGCCGGGTTTCCTTTCAATCCTCAAAATCTTCGTCTTCAGATCCTTCAAGAATATGATAGCATTCTTCTAAGATATCTTCAGTTTCGAATACCGTTGTTTCATTATCTGCACTGATATAATCCCTACAACCACGTTCGTCAACATATACATAGTTATCTATCAATTCACTTCCTGTTAAATCATTTATAAACATTTCAATCACTGCCTGTTTTCTATTTAATTTACCAACATCCAACGCTTGTCGAAAACTACCTGATGCAATATATAGTTTCATGCTGTCACCTCTTCTTTCTTGAGAATCTTGAGGGCACTTGCTGCTTCGCTACCCTTTGGCTGTACTCCGTGAATCAGTAGAGCAAAATCCTGATTTGCCTTGGTTGGATCGCAGGCATGGCTGTCGTCGTTGTCAATCTCCAGACCCATATCAGCTGCCTCTGCTCTGCTGAAAACCACTTTGGCAGATCGTAAACCGTGTTCTGCGATTAGATGATCGTCACGACCACCGTATGATGCAGTCAGAACAAGATTAGTCGGTACAAGGTCACGACTACGAACCCAATATGTCAATGACTTTGTGTAAGCGTAGAATAGAACATCGGGATTGCGTTCTGCGACTTTGATCCATGCCATGAAATACTTGTGACTGAACATATCACCAGACACATGAATACGAATGATACGGGCATCCTTGGGCAATACTGCACACAATGCGTCTGCCATATCGTCGGACGTTTCTAGTGCGTGAATGGCGTCGTGATTGCGTTTCCTGCTGAGATATGTATTCGTGAACAATACTTCTTGACTAGCAGAAAAACAACGGAATTTTGTATCCGGGCCGTCCTTGATTCTGCGACTACCATCGGCCTGCTCTTCTGCCTGAGACTTGCAGTTGAAAGCGAAAGGACAGTCTACTCCCGATAAAATATCAAACGAATAAACTTTGGCAGTAGACCGTCCTATCTTCTGGCCTAACCACCGCTTGAGCACAGTAGTGGCGAGCTTGTATAGTTTCTTGAGTTTAGTATTGGCGGCTGAGAATTTCATTGTGGTGTTCTCCGGTGTGATGTTGCTTGTCTCTTCCAGTATACTATATTATCGTCCACTGTCAAGCATAATCTTTACAAAATTTTTGAATCTTTTTTGGCTGACTATGCCACTAATGCCAGCCGGAAGGCTTAGGTGTGACAGAATAAGACCTTGGCACAGAATGTGCGGGCACGACCGAACCTAAGTCATTGCTGGGCAACAACTTAGGCCGGTTCGCACACACCACGAGAGAGCGTTACGCCACAAGTCTACCGAATAGCGGCTTGCGGCAATTCTTGACACGTTCGCAATAGAACTGTCGGATTTCGCCGTCGTGCAATTCACACGTTACAATGTGATTTGTACGCTTGAAATCAGGATCGCCTTTGCGATAGTTGGAAGCTCTATTCATTCTCTGAATAGTAGCGTCAGAAAACCTGAAAGGCTTGTCAAGAACCCTTGCGAGTACACGCTTTGGATCGCCATTCAATGGCTGCATGTACTCAAAATTAAAAACCTGTCCCGGTTTTGCTTCGCAGAGATTAGCCTGAAAGCCTCCGTAAACAGAGTAAACACTAAACGCTACGATTGCAATAGCAGCAGCAGCGATAATACCAACATAAATCATAAGATCGTCCATAATTAAAACTCCAAAGTGTGAAACTGAACCTAACCATTATACCATATGCCCGACACCGTGTCAAGCCTTAATCGTCATACCATCCTCAAAAGGTGTAATCCCATTCACATACCATTCCCAATTTTCTTGGCGTACATAAAAAGGACTAAACTTATTTATTCTGTTTTTTGTTGTGTCTGTTTTGTGTCCACCATGTCTCAATGTTACGCTATTGTCAGGGTGTATTGTTACGACATCTGTACTGTATAAACGAACAGCTATACTCCCATTGTGCAGAATCCTAGCGTATGTATTGTTTGCAACCTTTCTTTCCAGCCTGCATGTTTTACCGTGAACCAATTTAGTTAATTCTCTGTGTGTCATAATCTTTTCTCCTAAGTGTTATATCGACATTCTACCAGATAAACTTTAGCTGTCAAGCGAAAAATAAAAAAAAATCTTCGGCACAGCATATGCGGGCCCCGTCGCTGTAAGTCGTTATACAGCAACGGGTTACCCTTATAAAAAATTAGGAGGAGAGGCTATCCCTTCAATCAGATGTAAACATATTGTAAGGATAGTTCCAGTGATAAGAGCTATTCCGAAAATTTTCATCGCTTCCCTCTGTTTCTGCGTCATCATTCACCTCCGTGTGAAATACTGTTTGTGTAACCGACCACATCATAAATACGCCAACTGTATATCCTATTACAATCGACATGAAATCTAATTCAATAATATTCATTCGCCCGTATACTCCTCATAACTAAAACTTTGAACCCCTCGACGATATTGCTCCTCTACAATACCTGAGATCGCTGCTAGATTTTCCTGTCTATTCTCTGGTGTGTCAAGATCAATCTTAGGTACTGCTACCATTATCGACAAATTGTCCTGCTCTACTCCAGTAATTTCATCTACAATATTATTGCAGTCGTAATATCGAAAGTTTGGATCCATTGATTTATTCATTGTAGAAGTTCCTTGCGTAAAGTATATTTCCTGAAACCCTCATGCCGTCCTGATCATCTAATTCCCAACTATTAAGATAATATAATTGTACCAACTTAGTAGATAGCCTGTCAAGTATATCATACAAACTATCTTCTACATATTCATTCATTTTCCATTCCTCCAACGCTCTAGTAAAACCTTTGAACAAATTTTAACACGTTTCCAATCCTTGTCAAGCTGTCCTGCTAATAATTGGGATTGAATATAGGCTGTGGTTTCTTCTCTTAACAGTACTATCTGTAATTGTTCAGACATTATTTTATATCCATGAATGTCAATGTTCATTACACCCCCCAATCTTCTGGATAGTCGAAAATATCATTCACACAATCATAGTCGTTACCATATCCGTACAGGTCAGCGTATTCCTGATCCATGTCTGGCTGTCCGTCATCATACGCATCCATCTCTTCTTGAAATACATCACCATGGGCGACATACTCTTCCATCTGCTCAAGAACAGGGTCAAGTCCGTCAACGTCGTCAAGATCAGATCGGTAAATGTTTTCAGCAGGTGTCATAATCATTCTCCAAGTGGTTGTTGTTATATCTCAAGTATACATACATTATCGGCATTGTCAAGCGAAATCTTTATTTTTTTTCATAAATTGTGTCCAAGTAAATTTCCTCCGGCGTGATAACATAACCATACTCACATTGAGGGGTGTAAACTCCAACATATACTTTGCCGTTATCATACCCTTCGTACCCTACGATCATACTTAATAGTGTGGCGATTGTCAACATCATTTTTCTCCGTGGGTTATTCTTTCCTATACATATATTATCGGCTTGTCCTGGAGTTATCTTTAATTAAATACGTCTTTTTTCTCGCTGGCTATGCCATCAATGCCAGCCGGAAGGCTTAGGTGGTACATATGTACACTACCCGGCGGGCTCCGTAGAGCTAAGTCCTTTCCTCGTAAGGGTTTACGTCCGTTTCCTCTAATCGCTTCCGATTGAACTTGTGAACAGTACCATCCTGCTCAATACCCAACCATATCTTAGTGCATTGATCCCAGGCAGCCGATAGGATAGGGTACTGCCGCATAAGTGTTTCAGTGTCAGTCATTGTAACAATAGTCTCCTGTGTTATAGTTTCTAATCCTTTGTAGCATAACGTGTACTTCTCCGAAGTCAAGCCACCCGTGAACATCCACGCATCCAAGGTCTTTATTGATCTGCGTGTCATAGATGATATTGCTGGTGATCTCTGGATCCGTACCGTGCTCATACTTTAGAATCGCCAACTCAAAATACCCTGCATGACCACCATAAGTCCCATCATGACACACGACACTAGCCCCAAGTCCGTTGCTGAAATAGTAGCGTTTAACATATCGACCCTCTTTATTGTGAACGTCTGCCAGGAATCGTACCTCATTTAGTCTCAGTGTGTTTACTTTAGTTCTGGGCATTTGCGTCCTCCTCAAATATAGGATCACCGTACTCATCGACTGCTATGCCGTCCTTCATAAAGACGTCACCATTCCGTATCCCCTCGACAATCATTTCCATTTTTTCTTGCTCTGTAAACATCTTGACTCCTTAACAAATTGGTGTGTAGCTATAGAACACACTCACAACAATAACACAACATACGATAACAATCAACAACAATTCTTGATCTGACTCTTTCATGATGCCTCCTTATCGGCTTGCCTTTAGTATACCTTCTACCTTACGCTTGTCAACCATTTTCTCCAGACGGTTACGGATGATGCAACCCCTGACGTTGGCCTGACGCCATGCCTTTACGATTGCTGTGAGCCTGACAATCTCCGACTGTCTGACATTGGCAAGTGTTTCCAAGAAGTCTGTTCTAGCTTGCATGATGTCGGCATAGTCACCGAATCCATCGACACTAGGACGGATTGCCAATTCGACTACGGTATTTTGTTTGCGATTATTACACACACCGCATAGGGCTTGCAGATTGTCGAGACTTGTTTCGCCACCCTTCGACTCTGGCACAATGTGGTCGGCTTGCAGGGCGTCACGGTCACCGATACCACATGCACGGCAACGGCCATTGTCACGGTCGATCACTTGCAGTCGCAGACTTGCAGGAATTGGTTTTTTGCGTCTCATAATGTGGTGTCCTAAGTGGTGGTGAATAATCCGAGTCTAATATAATTATCGACAAATTGCAAGCGGGGCTTTAGCCCGCACCGTAGAAATCAAGACCAGCTTGAAAGTGAACAGCTTCCGAACAATCGTAATCGGTACGATCTTCGATAACCTCGCAATGTTCGTAGCAAGTAGGGCAGATTTCAGCGTCCGAATGCACGTATGCACCGCAACAATCCGAAGTGTAATGAATTTCGAAGTTTTGTGAATTTGTAATCATTTTAAGTTTCCTGATAGAGTAAATTGTTTGTTTCTTATACCAATATATATATGCAAGTATCATGCCAAAACTAAAAAAATATTTTTCCCCTTATTTTATAGTGTAAAACGTATATCATCCCCCAGAATAGGTATGAAGCATTATGCTACAAGTGTAGCATTTTGCATTGCATTTTGCACATTGTATCAGAATGAGATTCTCAGAATGAGATTGTAGGTTATTGCACTTCGTTACTGTACATAGTGTACATAATGCCACCCCTCCCAAGTAGGGTAGGGTTTTTCTATTTTGTTATTGATATTGAGACTCAGTATCAATAAGCCGGGGTGGTGCAAACATAGTAGGTGACCCCATAAAAAATTAACCGTTTTCCGTATTAGTAATAATATCCTTATTCTTTGGTGGCCTTCCTTTCTTTTTAATCACTCGCATCTTTCGTCTCTGTTGTCTTATCATGTCCGACGTTATATTCTCTCCGCTTATTCTACTCATTTCACTAGCTATTTTTTTGTCACTAAAATCCCCGCAATTTTCCCTTATGTATTCCTTTTCTGCATTACTCCACTTCTTATAGTTAGCCATTTTAATAGATCCTTATTGACAAGAGTGTATATCTTATTAGTATAATACTAGATACACCGTTTTTTGCAAGGAGCAATAATGAGTAAACCAGTAGACTCCACGCTTAATGTTAAAGCTTGTGCCAATTTAGACGTTTCAAAGGACCTAGAGAAATCTAAAGGAAAGTGCATTGATGCATTACTAGATGAGCAAAAAGAAGAAGAAGACAACGAAACTACCGAACAATGTGAGTGAAGAAGAATTTCTAATTGTATTAGATAATATTAGTAAGAGACTAGGAAATAAATTTAAATTTGGATACCACACTTATGAGGACATGAAACAACAAGCCGCTATATTTGCTATAGAAGGCTTGGAACGATATGACTCATCACGACCATTAGAAAACTTTCTCTGGACACATGTAAGAAATAGATTATTTAATTATAAAAGAGACCATTATCAACGACCTGATAATCCCTGCACAAGCTGCCCCTTTTATGATAAACACTACAATAAGAGTGATAATCAATGCTCAGAGTATTCTAATAAAATAAATTGCACATTATATAATGCTTGGTATGCTAGGAATAATGCTAAGAAAAACATTATGAAACCTGTTGATATTGAATTCGCCCCTTCTCCTAGCAAACAACTTGATGTAAATGATATAGTTGACAACACTGAAATATTAAATATTATTGATATTAAAATACCTACCCAATACCGTGACCTATATTTAAAATTCCGCCATGGAGATAAGATTAGTAAAAACGACCAACGAAAAATAGTTAGTATTATACAAACCACCCTGAAAGAACACTATGACAATGACAAAGATTAATAAGAAGCGTGGACAACTATCTCTAGATGAAGAACAGTATATAAGAGATAATTTTAATACTCTAAAAGTTAGTGAAATAGCAGACCATTTAAACCGTACTTCTGCACCAATTAAAAGATATATAGAAGAGTCAAAGCTAGAGTACATGGATGACCCTGAAGGCTTTGAAACCCTTAAAAATAAACTACACAGCAAAAGTTTCTGGAGAGAGATAACGAGACAGTTTGATGCTGAAAGTGGGGAGTTAGAATATTTTGAGAATACGTGGATTAATTTAGTTAAACAATTTAGGGAAGATGTATTGCCTGCTGAGGAATTGCAGATTAAACAATTTATAACTATTGATATTCTGATTAATCGATCTATGAAAGAGCGTAAGAGACACATTAGTGAAACTACGAAACTTCAGGAGCAAGTAGATACTGAGTATAGTTTGCCCGAAGACCAACGGGACATTCCTAGATTAACTAGTTTAGAAACCCAATTAAGTTTTGCAAGAAATAGCATTAGTTCGTACACGAACGAATATACCAAATTATTAAATGAGCAGCAGAAGATAAGCAAGGATTTAAAAGCTACTAGAGAGCAGAGGATCAAGCGTATTGAAGACGGTAAGAGTAGCTGGGTGGGGCTTATCCGTATGCTGGAAGACGAAGAGGTTCGTGAGAAACAAGGTAGACAGATGGAGATTTTAAGTATGGCCTCAGATAAAAGCAGAAAAG
>VMHT01114884.1_pt1 | contig 10279 bp, 9 predicted proteins | sample 4693611 | NCBI WGS metagenome assembly VMHT01 (sample SAMN12280063, study PRJNA550983) | marine metagenome | isolation source: seawater sampled from same location over 5 years 0.02-0.2 micron viral filtrate | place: USA: collected off the coast of southern California halfway between the port... ...
ACTGCCAAGTCTGTTGGTGAATTATATCCTGGATTTGCTTTCAATGAAATTAAATTCTTTACTTGTATATAATCACCCAGAAGAGCGGGATCTCTTAATGATTCACATACAGCAGCACTTAGACCACTACTGATATCAGCAGGTAGAAATTTTCTTCTTGCTATTATATTCTCAAATCCCAATTCAAATCTATTCTGGGTCGTGCTGGTCGCAATAGCATTCTCTGACAGAGTTACAAATGAACCATTCACAGATACAATTGACGCTCCGATATTGAAACCCAGAAGGGGTGATCCACCCTTAATCCGCTGACCAGGTAAAAGACCAGTTGTAGAGGAAGAGTGTGTCACCTGTAAAATAGGAGAACCAAGAGTAGAGATGCCTGATACAAATAAACTTGTATCTCCTGGATTATTATAAAATGTTTGTTGTCTTGTGAAAAGTGTGAAACGACTTCCATCATTTTTTCCTGAAACTTTATATTCTGGTCGTGCTTTTCCTACATTATCGCCTCCCCAATATTTATTTGAAAGATCGGCACTACATCTGTTTTTAACAGGTGGCGGCCATTGTGTCTGTCCCATATCACGGAAACCACCAGTGAGAACTGTCCCATTCCTTATTTCATTCTGTCCCCAGAAGACGTGTGTCCCCGAAGCAGTCCATCGTCTCGGTAAGAAAACATAATTATCAATATTGGCACACTTGTAAGGACTGACAACTAAATTCACCGTATCATCCCTGATTTTTATATTTACTTTTTTATTAGAAGCATTCTGTAAAACATATTTGTGAGGGACCTCTTCATTTCTCCATAAATTTTCAAATTCAGTTATTTCAACATCAACTGAAGCATTTAATTCTTGTCCCTTGATTTGAATTTGCCCTGATTCAGCACCAATTTCAGATACGTAAGAAGAATGCACGGATATTTGATCGCCTGCTTTTAAGACCAATCCTTGCCCCACCCTATTGGTCCATTTAGAAGGATCAATATTATTATTAGAGATCCCCTCGTCTGATTGAGACCTAGGACATTCCAAAAGTGTGGTCTTAGTAAAAGTATTACTATTCATTTATTTTATGAATATAATAAAAAATAAAGTTAACAAATTTTAAAGTTACAGATTAGAAGATTAAGCATATCCCATCATAAACATTCCATCCCTAAGACTTGCTACTCGCATAACCTGTAGCCAGCATCGCATGGTTGATGCCCCGGGGACCGTGACACGGGTATCATAGATTTCAATGCCACGGGAGTTAACCCGCTCGCCTTTGTTTAGGCGGTAAGCAGTGTAGAAGAATTTCTGGCGTAAGTCGCTCTGTGCCGTGTAATCCTCGAAATTAACAGATCCAGAAGCACCAGAGAGTGTCTGTGCTAACTGCCCCTCACCGCGATATAAATCGCGGGAGATGTAGGGCACTCTGCCTTCCGACTGGAAGACGTTGTGGTAATGGCGGGCATCATTGCTGACATCAATCGGGTAAAGGAAGTTGTCATTGTATTTTAAATTGGTTGTGACAGTGCCGACACCAGTTGTAGATACAGTTGGTCCTTCAGCACAATATACATTTAGAAGATTTTCTTCCTGTAAGTCTTCAGTATCTTCGCCTACAGAAGCACAGAATACTTTATTTACGATGCGACCAGCACCACCAACATTCTGAATAAGACCAGAAGAATATTCCGTAGCAGAAACAGTCCTTTTTACAAACTGATAATCAACATACTGGAAAGACATATTAGCATTTTGCTGCCTATACTGCTCCATAAGATCCTGGGGGTAAAAGATGTAATCAGCAATCAACTGGCAATCACCACGGACAAGGACTGCATCCTGGGTGATAGTTCCACCGCCAGTGACACTGACACGTTCCGAGGAAGCACCGCTCTGGCGTTGGGTGAAAGTCAAATGGATGCTTACCTGCTCTGACATCATAAAGAGTGGCAGTTGGTTTGTTTTGAGGAACGGGAACAGATCTGCTAGAAGGACCGAATAAGTAGGTTTATTTGCTTCTACCTGATAATCAAAAACAGTGCGACTTGGGAAAATGTCAGTATCCTTGAGGGGAGGATGCCACTGAGGACTATCAGCACCAGCCAGTAAAAGACCCTTGCCATTGTCAATCTGGATTGATTTTGCTTCAGTAAGACTTTCAGTATTGGAAGCACTGTTGGAAGCATTCTGGAAGGGTTCCGAGCGACCAGTGAGGACCGGGGCAATTGTCATCATTCTGCCGGAGATAACACCTTCGCGTTCCTTGATGGCATCCGGAGGCAGAAACGTCGTTTCATATGCCGCAAAGTGATTGTAATCTTCAATTTCACAAACAGTCTTCGTGCCAACACGCAGAGCAGCACGCTGGATTAAAGAATGTACGCCAACTCCTGCTGGGAAGAAGGCACGATCATTAGTAGTTGGTCCAACTGCTCCGTCGGTGGAGAAGGTAATGCGAGAGTTGCTGTGAAGAATGCCCTTGTTGTCAAGGACAAATCTCGCTTCTGATTCAGAAAAAATTACCGGATCTAAGATATCAGTAGTTACACTGATAGCAGTATCAGTAGCGACTGATCCTATGCGGACCAAGTCAGGAATTTGAGTAGGGGCGGGCATTGAAGGGGTATCCATATTATCGTTTTATAATATAGAAAATAAAAAAAAGTAAAGGTAATTTTAAAATATGGATCTAGGAACACTACTGATTTATCTGGGAAACAAACCAATAACTACGACGATCAAACATACTATTAAATGTTTATTTATTTCATAACCTGAATTGATCCACCCGAGGATACTACCGTCTGGCGGGAGTGGACGAAGAGGAAAACAGCATTAGGATTGTCCGAGGTTAATCCAATCTGTAGCTGTACCCCAAACGGAACCTGGGAGAAGTCAAGACCGCTGTTGCTAATACCATCGTAAGATACACCAATGCCATAAGCAGATCCACCATCAATAATGGTTTTGGCATCAGCAAAGGTAGCACCATAATCAATGCTGCGGAAAACACTCGGCGCGACAGAAGTGCGAGCAATCTTAGCAAAATTCATTACAGCATTCATGTAATTTCTCACAACCTGTGCGTCAGGGGTAGTGTTGTCGCGTGCTGCCTGCTCCTTCTGAAGTGTATCAATGTTATATTCTAATGGGACACGCTGACCGGCACGTGTGAAAACAAGTTGCTCGATCTGTGCCTGGGACCCGTCCGTGTTGGAGAACCCAAGGGTTGCAAGACCATCCCGGGTTAGAGAATTAATGTGTGCTGCCGGGACAACATTCATAAATGCTCCTAGGACAGATTTCAGACCAAGGTTGAAATTCAAGACAGCATTTGCCGAGTTGATAGTGTTGTAGTAAGAACTGATAGAATTGTAGGTGAAGGTGTTGGTTGCCTGAGGAGTGAAATCCGGATCCGGTGTTTGGACTTCACAGATTAGACGAACATTGGATAATTCATAGAAAGCATCAAGGAGTGCCGTAGCAGAGTTGGTAGAAGAGAATAAAACATTGCTGTCCGGGGATAACTGGATTTCAATCATAAGACCACCCACACCATATTCATTGGAGAGCGGGATTGGTTCCTGTCCCATGAATAGACCAGATACTAGCGGAATGCAGAAGGAGTTAGGAGAAGTGCCACCCGAAGCAGATGCTGCCTGGGTATTGGTGATTACGCCTAGCTGCTGTGCCTTGAAGTTGGGGAAACGAAGGGCAGTTTCATAAGCATGGCAGGCAAAATCATGCTGGGACTGCGTAACGCTGAGGTAGGAGGACATCATTCGGTTGTGATGATTGATTGTTTCAATAGTTTGAGAAGATCTCTGAGAGAAAATAGAAAGAGTATCAATTACCGAATAAACACCAAGGCGTTCATTCATACGGATACCATCACTTTCTAAGGGAATGATGACTGAATTCTTTTTGACAGTTAGTTCTCCGACGAGGCGGACAGAACCCGGGACAATAAAACGATCCTGTGCCCCGATAAGGAGTTGGATAGTCGGTTGTCCGTTTTTGTACGACAACTTGCCGTCGCTAGTGATGTTGCTTGGTGTGATTTCTAGATGCTGATTGGATGCCATGTCTTGTATTTATAATCTACTTTAGAAATTAATTTTATGTGTATTTTAAAAATTTTAATTATAAATATAAATATGGTTTCAGTTGTAATCAAAAAAAGCGATAAACCAGGGAAAAAACTGATGGCAGTTTTTACCAAGGATAATGGGAGAAAAAAAACGACACATTTTGGAGCAGCAAATATGGATGATTATACATTAAAAAAAGATAAAGAGCAAAGAAAAAGATATAGATCCAGACATAAAAAAGATTTATCTACTGGGGATTATACAAGAGCAGGTTTTCTGTCATGGTATATACTCTGGGGAAATTCAACTAGTCGTAAAGAAAATATAGCAAGTTATAAAAGAAGATTTAATTTAAGTTAATTGTTTTCCGGAACCATACTTTCCAGGGTCTCTGCGAAACCAATTATGATTGACTTCCAGTTGCTGTCGATCCAGGCCTTCTGATTTTTGCTCATCCCCTTGTAGGACTCGTCCAGAATATGGTAAATGATAGTCTTGTCTTTGAGTCGCTTGTTCTCTTCTTTTAGTTTCTTGATCTTCTCTACAAAATCATCTGGTTCGGGTGGGTTAAGTGGATATAGATCGTCTCCAAACTCCTCATTTAACCAGTCATTCCAGTGGGCGTCCTTCTCCTCACCGATCCGTGTGATTTCTTCTTTCAATTCAGTATTCTCCTTATCACTTTCTTCCAGCAACTTCATTGCTTTATCTTTTCTTTCTTTCACTTCATCGTATTCTGATTTCAATACATATTCTTCTTCTAATGCCACAGAATATCGAGTGACTTCGTTCTCTAGATATTTCTTTTCTGCTTCCAATTCATCGTATTCTGCCTGGGATACTTCGTTGTGGCTATCACTTTCCAGACAAGTGATCTTCTCTTGGAGTTCTTGATTTTCTTTCTTCATTTCCTCTACTTTCATACGAAATGTTTCTGTATTCTCAAATGGTTGTAGAAGACTTTCTACTTCTCGGAGTTTCTTGAATTCTTCATAGACTTCAAAGAAAATCTTTTTATTAGAACAATGATCCTCTTTTTGTTTCTTGTTTTCTTCTTGGAGATCTACGTGATCCTGATAAAGTTTTGTGTAATTCTCTCCGCAGTTTTTGACGGTATTCTCCAACTTCTTGATCTGATCCTCCTGCTGCTTGATGTGCCGCATGATGTCTTCAAATCCGGGGATCAGGGTGGGGTTCTGCTGAGTAGACATTGTTTTTTGTTTTTATTTTACGATTTCTCTGTCTTTGATATATAATGGTAAATTCTTTTAGCACAACTATCAAATTTAATAGTATTTTAACCGATATGCTCTAATGGATTGTGTGAACGATTTGCCAAGATACCGAATTGACTGAAACCCTGAGGAGCAACCTGAGGAGGAGGTTTGGATGGAGGAGCATCCTTTGCATCAGTTGATTTTTCTTTTTCATCAGCATCAATTGAAGACAGGGTGGAGGTCGTGGCTGCCGCGACATTGGCAGCAGCAGCAATAGGGGCAAGTGCTCCCCCGGTGAAGACGGCAGCGACGTCTAATAGTCCTGCTCCAATTGTAGCAAAATTACCTATATCCTGTCCGAGATTTTGTTTCACAGTATTACCCGCGGCATCTTTAGTATTAAAGATATTTCCAGTATTCCAGAGATTATCGATGTCCTGAAGAGCGGCCATTCCTGCCGAGGCAACCCCAATGCCAGTTGCTCCCACCTTCGCAAAACCTTCAGCAAGTTCTCCTCCCCCACCAGCAGTAGATAAAACATTACCAACTATCCCTTCAAGACCTCCCGCATCCTTAGCAGCGACTGCCCCTTTACCGAATAATTTAGTTCCTTCACCTGCGGCATCAAGGGCACGCTTGCCCTCAGATAGTGCTTGTATAGTAGTGCCACCGCCTCTGATACTAGAGACTACTTCGGCAGCTGCTCCACCAATTCCTTTTGCGGCAGTTGCTATTTTAGGAACAGATGCTGCGTCTGATTCAGCATCACTTTTGAGATCACTGTCTTCTTTACCAGTATCTAATTTCTGTAATGTTCTGAAAGCAGTTTTAGAATTCTTCCAGTTTGCCTGACGAACTTCATTCATATCGAAGGCGTGCTGACTTAGTTGATTTTGTTCGGCGAATGCTTGTGCGTGTGCTCCGTAAAAGTCTGACATATTTATATAAATAAATATATATTAATTTATTCGGGAGAATTTAAAATTTTACTACCTTCTGCGACTAATGTTTCAAAGTTATGAAATGCTTTCGGGGGATTAGATTGAAAATCCATATGGAGGAAATCATAACGGTTGGGAGTTGCTTGGGCGTATATCTTCAACCAGTTTTCTGCTCCCCCAAATACATCCCCATACTCTTCTGCCATCTTTCCTAATTCTTTCTGATTGGGGAAAGGAGATCCTACAATTACATTTGTAGCATTCTGCCTAATGATTGGCGAACATGCCCTGAAATTTTGTGAACTAATAATCAATAGTTTAATATTGAAATGTCTGAACCTTGAAGCAAGATGATTGATTTTTGCTTCCCTTCTGATTGATCCTAAGCAATCATCAAGAACGACTGCAATTTCTGGTTGCTCTTCTTTATCATATGATTTCTGCTGTGTGACAATTCCATCAATGATAGTATCATCATAATGATCGTGTGTATCAAAAGCACGACGGAGAAATCTAGATGTGATATCATTAGCAATTGTATTGCTGATTATTGTTGAACTATCAAAACGATCTTGGGCGTCATAAAACTGATCGTTTAATAACATATTTGAAATTAATGTGCTCTTTCCGGTACGTACAGGACTTACTAATAAAACTAATGCTCCCCCACCGAAACCATCTACCTGAGGAAGATTAGGATGTAGAGGAGGGTGGTTAGTAGATACTGGTTCTGGGTCTTTAACTGGGACAACTTTGGGACCTTGTGCTTCCATTGTTTATTTATAAATTTGATTTATTTTAATTTAATTTTATTAATTTTAAAACGGCATAATGTCAACTTTAGACGAAGCAATTCGCCCATACATCATTCTTCATTGCTGTATTGATTTCTTTAAAGACATGGGCGTCGTGCTTTGCCTTTGCCTCTGCCTGTTTCTTTACTTCCTTACGTCGCTTTCTTAAAATTTCAACCTTCTGGACTGACTGCTCTACGGCACGTGCGACCGCATCATCAAGATCTTCTTGTGAATATCCCTTTTCAACGACAACTGGTTTTTCTACAATCTTAACTGCTTGCTGGGGTAATTCATCTTCTATCGGTGTTTCTAATTTCTTCCTTAATTTTTTACGTTCCCTTTCACGGACAGCTTCAACCAATTCTTTATCAGATATCTCTTTGGCAACTTTCTCTGCTTTTTCTTTCTTTTTACGTGCTCTGGTTTCCTGTGCCTTTGCTCTACCCTTGGCAAGTCTTGCAAGTTGTTCTTCTGAAGCAGGACCTCTTTTTTTTCTGGTTTGTTTGGGTTTCTTAGTTTGGCACTGAGTGGGAATATCTTCAGAGGGTGGTTCTAAAATTGTTTTAACTTTAGGAGCAGAGAATATTTCTTCTTGGGGGATCTTCTTACGTTTTTCTGCTTCAGGGATAAGTTGCTCTTCTTCTTCTTCTGATTCATATTCTATTTCTATTTCTGTTTCTTGGTCTTCAATATCCATTTGATCTTGAATAATTTCATCTGTAAGAGGAAGTGGTTCGGTAGGTTGTTCGGGAGGAGGCATAACAACATCTGCGAGATAATCAGTCATTTATATTTATTAATATAAAATATTTTATGACTAACTTTTAAAAAATAATGATTAACTTGTATTTATTTACGTTTTCTGATATGGAATACAATTTGGGTGTCCCCAGTTAATGAATTTGTTTCCTTTTCGAAAGCATCTACAATCTGGACTTGAAGATTATTCAGCAGCACTGGTGCGGGGTTATTTAATTTAACATAAGTCTTCTCACCGGGTTGAAAGTAGAGTGATCCAAATTCTCTTCCATCATTAGAGAATTGTGGGACCTGATAAATTATTTTTGATAGACCGGCTTGTGCCCCATTGAATGTCTTGTGGGTAAGACCAGGCAGGCGAATAAAACTGGATAGAGCAGTTTTTTCAAGTGATTTTACAGATGTGAAGGTTACGATGTTAGTGTCATCGCCAGCAACATATCCATCCCCCGATTTACTACTGATGATTGCTCTATCAATAAAACCAAGACGCCCCGACATGCTAGGGAATTCTTGTTTAGATAGCAAAGTATCTAGCACCTCTGGTTTGGCAAATTTATTCATAGTAATGATATGGGCGTAATCTACTCCCGCCGCACCATTCAATCCCACAAAAACATAAGGTGAAACTGTGTTTGCTGTTACTTCATATTTTGTCAGTGAACTATCACATTTGAAAACTGCATCATCAACAGCATTGCTTGCTAATTCTCTGTCAGATTTCATCTTGATATATGGCAAGTCAGCAACCCCTTGTACTGCTTCATTAGAAAACATATCATCGCCAGGATAATATCCAGCTAATGCTGGGGGACTTGCTACAAATGTTGGTGATGCGTAAGAAGTATCTGCCCCTGTATAATTACTATCATAATCTGTTATTTGAATGGCACCTGTCCCTAAATGTATCATAGGATACAAGGCGTAGGTAGTTGTTCCTATTGGAGTGAAAGTCCTACCAATTGCCCCTGCCGAAGATAGATTTGATCCTAGGATTTGGTCGTATGCTGTTTTGCCTTTTTGTTTGAAATAGAGATTTATTTGATCTCCAAGACCCTCGAAGCGTGCTCCATCATATGAGGCATAGAATGCTGTTGCCGTCAATTTAGATCCAGTAACAATACCACCACTCTGCCAATATTCTAATTCTTGAAGACCAGTTAATTGTTCGTCTGGGAAGTATACCCTATGGGCGATTGTAATTTCATCTGCTTCATCTTGGATAAATACATAATCATAGCATTCATGGGGACCATCAATAGTAGTTTTATTATCGTAGCTTGCTATAGTTGTTTCGTTATTAAATCTCTGACGACACATACTATCAATCTGTTTAATACCCCGGTGCCTCAGGGATTTTTCGCTTCTTGTGCTGCTAGCAGTTGTAGTTGGCAGTGAGGGATCTTCAAATTGTATCTGGGGTCTTGATAATCCGACAGCAAATGGTCGTGTGCTTGCGTTGGAAGTGATAGTGAAATCAAATTTACCCTGATTGAGACAAAGGGGTCGTCCAGTTAAAATACCCACACAAGAAGCATTTTCAAGTTGTGATGAGGGATTACCTGTGCGACTAAAGATACCAGTAGCACTATCCCAATTAAAAGCATCACTTGGTCTTATTGGATCGCTATCAGGAGAACCATCAAGATTGGCGTAAAAAGTTGAGGGATTTGATATATTGAATACTGCTTGCGCTACTAAAGATGCAGTGACGTTAGTGCTGCTCTTGCCCTTATCAGTGAATTTAATTGCTACTCCTTCTTCTTGGAATGCGGCATTTTCATTAACAGTAACGGAAGCATTACCATAAATTCTTGGATCATCATACTGGGCGTTGAAAGCATCTGTTACCGAGCGAACATAATTTTCTACATTGTAGGTCCCTTTTTTGGGTTTGATAGTTCTTGCGATAGATGTTAATTCATCGAATTCTTGATCTTCTCCAAGAAGTTCTGGATCAATGCCGAAGTAGTGGCAGAAGTGATGTTTTGCCCCTACAGTTATATTACCAGTTCTCTGGATCTTAACACTGTCAACGGCAATTTCTGAATCACTTTCAATTTCAATTGGGGAGCGAAAGAAGTTTTGAAAATTAGAAGGTCTCTGTCCGTCCATGGAACCTTCATCTTCGTTTAATCGGGAAGTTGCTACAATTAGAGACATATTTTATAAATGACACATATAAAATAATTTATTAGTTAAAATTAAAAAATGTATAAAGGAAAAAAAAAAGACAAACCAGAACGTAAAATGAAAGCGTGTGAATCAAGTCCCTGTGGTGAAACCCAATTCAATATTAAGGATAGTGTTGAAAAGAATAAGAAAATAAAACCAAAGGAAGTCTTTGGTAAAGATTACAATAAAAAGAAAGTTCCTAAAGGAAGTCATAGAATGCCGGATGGAACAATTATGAAGGATAAAGATATGCCCAAAAAGAAGAAGAAATCTTCAAGTTATTAAGATATCAAAAAA
>VMHT01173904.1_pt1 | contig 10279 bp, 26 predicted proteins | sample 4693611 | NCBI WGS metagenome assembly VMHT01 (sample SAMN12280063, study PRJNA550983) | marine metagenome | isolation source: seawater sampled from same location over 5 years 0.02-0.2 micron viral filtrate | place: USA: collected off the coast of southern California halfway between the port... ...
CGTATCGTCCAGTATGGACATGGGAAGTTCATTGAATATATGTTGAGGAAACATAGCTAAACTTAAACGTCCTTTTTCCGTTTCACTCAATTGGTGTTTCCAGATTATTAAGGCATCTGCCATTCGTTCATCCATCCTGTTCCTTATTAAATTGATTTGATTTGATTAATGATTCCGTTGACATAGGAACCCAATGAATTGACTTGTTCCGTCTGCACTTCTATACCCCATTCATCAAGCCATTTGACTGCATTACTGCAGTAGCCTTTTCCGTTAACCCATGAGTCTAAGACGGAAGACTTGATGATCCTTTGATGCTCATCACGTTCTAAGTTCAAAACGTCATACATGATTAATCCTCCTCATATTCTGGATATTGAAAAGACTGCCACTGTTCTAGGCAGGATTCACTGCACATTTCACTGTACTCCCCTGCCTTGATTCCCTCCTTTTCCCTGAAGGGAAGGTTCTCCATTTGTTTACCGCAGATGCTACACTGATCCATCTTGCTCCTTATTTTTGTATTGGGTGATACCATTCATTACAGTCTTCACAAAATGCTTCGACTTCTTCTTCATATTCCTGAAGCCAATCATTAAAATTACAATTGGCATCCACTAAAGCTTTAAAAAGTAAATTGCTACCATTACAGCTTGGACATCTTTCCTGTTCCATCTTTATGCTCCTATTAAGTTTTGATTATTACCATGCAGGGTCTCTGTCTCCTTCAACTATTTCGATATCATTGTCATCAAACTGACCATCCTCAACTGCATCCTCATAAGAAGAGAAACCAAGATATTGAGTTGAAAATCTCTCACGAACTTCTCCTATATTCTCTGCTAACCAAACTTCATCAAATGCATTGCTGAAAATAGTAATCCAGAATTTTTTAAGTGTTTTTGACTTTTCTTTTTGGTATATGTTCATCGTCATGCTCCTATTAGTTGTTTAACTTCCATTAGTGTTTTGATAATTCCTACATTGTAGGAAACGTCTTCAACTGCGTCCGTATCTTGGACTTTTTCCATGTCTACTTCGCCATGATCATCCAGTTCTAATCCGTAATCTTCACAGATAATTGATCTGGCGATGAAGAGCTTGAAGTTCAAGTTCTGAATTAATAATGCTCGTTCTTCTACACTCATAATGCTCCCCACTGTTCTGCCATTGCTTTTGCTATTCCTGTGTATGTTTTGGAACGTAGTTTCCATCTGTCAGGGGATGGTGGCAGGCGGTGACAGTATCCGAATCTACCATCCACTATTTCGGTAGGTTCCAAGTTCGGTAACCCCTTCAGCCAGAGGCATGTCCTCTTGGTTTCACCATGTCCATACTGCCAAGGCTGAATGGTTTGCGAAGGCTTTTTGATCTTGGATGAGATCACCGAAACAGGATTTTCTAATGCTATTTGATTGATCGGTGCATCCAATAGAATGCGGACGAATTCAAGAGCTTGTTTCTGTTCCTCTTGCTTGTCCTTAAACCAACGAGCCCCAGATACGGCTAGGTGAGTGCATGGGGGGTGGGCAATCATCAAATCCCATCCTAAATTGATTAAGTCTAAAACGTCACCTTGATAATGTGGAACACTTGGTTCCTCTGTTTCTAACAAGTCACAGGACACCACAAAACATCCATTGTTTTGAAATTCAAGTGATACTGTTCCTGAGTGTTCACAAGCTAACAGAACACACTTTTTGTTCTCTGCTTTTGCTATGGCTAAAAGCCTTTTGATTTCTTCAATAGTGATCATTGTAATTCCTATTAATTATAGTTTTTGGTTCATGATTAAACCTTGAAACAAGCTTGTTCAAACTTGCTTCAAGGGCCAATCTGGCCCCTGTTTTATCTGGCAAAAAGTTTTAACCAATTATGATAGGTCTTCTGATCTTTTCGGTTGCTGATAATCATTGCCTGATATGATTTAAAACCATGCTTTTGATATGTTCTCATTTGTCTTGCTCCATTTGTTTGAGTTGTTTATTGATGGCAGATAGTTCAATTGCTGTTTCATTAATTCGATCATCTAATTGATTAAGCTTTTCAATTTCTTTCTGCAGTAAATACTCAAAGCTTTCTTCCATTTTGTTCCTTTTGTTTGATGGTTATTAATTGAAAGAGATCTTATTTTTTCCTGAACCATGAACACGAAAACCGATAATTACTTTTCTGTTTTTTCTGGCACACAGAAGACACTTGGCACAGGATTCCGCTTTGCCAGTTTGTTCAGGACAAACGACAAGCTTTTTCCCTGTTTTTGTTATGGTTTTTTCTGGTTGATTTTCTGGGACTACAACTACGGAAGGAAATCCTTGTTCAAAATACTTTTCCGCTTGTTCGACACTATTGGATGAAATATTAATTGTGAAATTTGATTGGTTAGCTTTGCGGATTGCTTGTTTGTTTTGTTCTGCAAACTCATTGTTTTCTATTGGTTTGTGAGTATATGTCCAACCAGTCCTTGTTCCATTTGCTTTGGTTAGTTTTTCAAGGTGATCAACATTGATTTCGTCATTAGTTCCGCTCAAATCCCCTGCTTGATTGTGCCTCCAAGGTCCGTCAGGGAGCCTTTCAATCTGTCTAATGAATTCCGCATAATCTGTCCCTCTTTCCTCATTGGTGACCTTTTTCCAATGCATATCCAGATGGAAGCCTTCTGATGCATAGCATCCGTTGTTTTTCATGGGGCAGGCATCAGGACAGGATTTGCCTGACGTTGTGGTGACTGGAATAGGTCCGACTTTTTTATTACTAGACTTTTTTGTGATATGAGACTGCATGATATGCCTTATAAATAGTTGATTTAATACTGGAATCTAGTCTGTATTGACTAGGTCCGTGTCGCATGGTCAAATGCTATCCAATTCATGACTAGGATGTCAAGCTAAATTGGCTAACTTTAGTGATTGCAAGGGATAGCAGAGGACAAACAAGACTTGAAAAAGACCATATTTACTGGAATCAAGGATGCTGATTGGTTGCTAATTCAGCGAAAGACAGGGATTACAAAAACATCCGTTAGAAGATGGAAAGCAGGCAAACTGATCAAAAAACGATACTTTGAAACTATTGCTGAATGCCTGAAAATTGATGTCAAGGAAGTAGAAAACTACAACAAGGAATTGTTAAGAAAGCAGGGAAGGATTAAAGTTTGCGATAACTGTAAAAAAGAATATGAAGCAAGATTCTATAGGACGAAAGCTTGCTCTGCTATTTGTCGAAATAAGTTAATACCAAAATCAGAATTTAAATTGAAAATGGATATGCATTTTAAAAAGGATTTTATTGATGCACTGGACAAGGATGAAACAAGGAGTTTAATCAGATCCGAAACTGATAAGTTTTTGAACAATGGAAGTAAAATCAAAAAACTTAAAGCTGAGGAGGCTTACTTCACTTTTGACTCTATGAGCTGGGATTTACCATGAAACAAGCTAAGAGAACGTCTGACAGCCTAGCCAGGTTGGAAGATAGCCTAAAAAACTTGTCACCTAAAGAGCAGGATTTTGTGCATCGATACTTAGAAACAGGGAAGGTGAAAGAGTCTGGATTGCTTGCAGGATTTAGTGAAACAAGCAGTGAATCGTATTGTTCAGGATTGCTTAAAAAACCGACTATTCAGGCGTATATATTGGAAGTCCAAAAAAATAAAGCAATCAGAGCAGGCTGGAACGCAGACAAAGTAATAGCCAAACTGCAGGACGTTTATGATAAAAGTATGCAAGCAGAAAGCTTTACCGCATCGCTAAACGCATTGAAATTAATTGGTCAATCAATAGGCATGTTTAACCAAGAAAAGGAAGTGAAGCATAAACACGAAGTAAAGATAGAGAATCTGTTAAAACAAGTTGAAAAGAAAACAGTGAAACAGATCAATTGATGATAAAATTTTATATGTACGATAATCGCACTTTTAGCACATATCAGTTTTATCAATTGTCTAAAAATCAGGCCACCTTGTCTACTGACCGAGAAATCGGATCGCAGCATCGAGGGTCCACTCGCAGCCCCCCTCCTGGAGGGCCAGCCCACTCCCATGCATAATTATTAGGAGTCCCCTACTCATTCCCACCCACATGATGATATTCACCTTCGCCCTAATGCTTACTCTCTTACTGGTCACTCTTCTAGTCATAGTAAGGTTCAGTTTAGAGATTTACCGCCTAAAGCGCGGTTCAGAGAGGATCATGCACAACAGGTGTTACACAGACGGACAAGAGATACACCAGACCCACGGCAATATGGAGCCACACATATGACAGAAACGATATTACAGGAAGCAGACCGCCTAGTAGACGGAGACCGCCAATGGGCGTATGACCACCCCTATGACAACTGCCTACGGATAGGCAAGATGTGGGGCTTGATACTGGACATAGCCCCAATCCCACCGGAGAAGGTAGCGTTGATGATGTGCGGATTGAAGTTAGTGAGGGAGATGCATCGTCACAAGAGGGATAACCTGGTGGACCTTGCAGGGTATGCAAAGGTGACGGACATGGTCCATAAGGCGAAGTTGGTGAGAGAGAGGCCGTTGACGTTGGATAAGGAAGTTCCGTTGCACCTATGATGGATTTACTGAAGACGATACTGTTTTTATCCTTAATGGTTTTAATACTGGTAAGTATATTATACCACAGGGAGATGAATAAGCCGAAGGAGACTAGGAAGGTGGAGTATAAGTTTATCAATACGAATTTTTGAGGACTACTTGACTATTATAATCCGTATTGGTATAAAAGGGACGAAGGACTGTGAGCCACCCCAAGTGGCGAACAGTCAGTACTATACACTAACACTATATAGTGTAGAGAGGTGTACACGATTGTGTGTACAGGGAAAGGGATAAAATGAGGATATTAGCTGTAGCGTTGACGATGGTGTTTTACAGTTGTGGTCAACCGGCATATGGAGATAACAGGACATACAGTACGGAGGATATCCGTATGAAGTGGCATGGTTGTTATACTAGTGCATTAAAGACATCCGGCTTGCCGCCTGTTGCGGCAGCCGTCTGGTGTGATTGTGTAGTTGATAAGTTAAGGCGAGAGATTGACCCTGAAGATTATTTATTGCGAGAACTTCAAGGTGACCCTACGTTAAAGGAGGAGTTAGTGGGATATGTACTTGAGTGCAATCCTGTTGAATTAGGTGAACCTATTGACATGAAGGACTCGATATGATGTACGGCAAGAAGATGATGAAGAAGCCTGTTAAGAAGAAGAAGAAGAAGTGACCACGAAAAAAACCCCTGCGTGGCAGCGGAAGGAGGGCAAGTCCAAGAAGGGCGGCCTGAACGCTAAGGGCAGGGCTTCTTATAACAAGTCTACTGGTGGCAACTTGAAGCCACCGGCTCCGAAACCTAAAACCAAGTCCGCAGCCAAAAGGAAGAAATCCTTTTGTGCGCGGATGAAGGGTATGAAGAAAAAACTGACTAGTGCTAAGACGGCGCGTGATCCGAATAGTAGGATCAACAAGAGTCTGAGGGCATGGAATTGTAGATAATGAGTAAGAACGTACCGAACAACCCATCGTTGTGGTCTAAGGCTAAGGCTGAGGCGAAGCGTAAGTTCAAGGTATATCCGAGTGCTTATGCAAATGGGTATGCGGCAAAGCGTTATAAGGCGATGGGTGGAACCTGGCGAAAGAAAACCTCAACGAAGAAGAAGTAATGCCACATAGTAAATACAGCAAGAAGCAGAAGAAGTTGGCTGCAGTAGCCCCTCCGAGGAAGAAGATCACTGGTGCGGATCTGAAGAAGATGCGGAAGAAGTAGTTATGGAGTGTAGCAATCCTGAGTGTAAGTGTTTGGAGTGCAGTTGTGATCCATGTGAATGCACTGAGGAGTCTCCATGCGGCTGTGAAGAGCAGAGGCTTATCCGTTTAAGGGGTGGACAGATAACGAGTGTATGATGTAGAGGAGGGATCGTTATCAGATGATCCCAGTAATGTTAATAAGATGAGGAAGACTGCAACTCAGCTTCAGGCTTCGTTGCATCACGCAAAGGTTCGTTTAGAGCAGGAGTTACAGCATATAGAGATGTTGGTGACAAGGTTGAACGAACTGAGTGAAGACGTTTATCAGGAACGGACCCATGGCAAATAAGGGTGGATTAGATAAATGGTTTAAAGAGGGCTGGGTAGACATCAGCCGCAAGAAGAAAGGAGGTGGTCATCCTAAGTGCGGAAGAAAGAAGGCGAGTACATCGAGTAAGGGTTATCCGAAGTGTGTGCCGTCTAGTAAAGCAGCGAGGATGTCAGACTCCCAGAAGAGGAGCGCGGTCAAACGTAAGAGATCTGTGGCTCAGGGAGTGGGAGGGCGGCCCACCAACGTAAAGACGATGGCTAAGAGAAATGGAAAGAGAGTCACAAAAACAAAGAGATCATAGACTAGCATATCAACGATCAACAGGAATACGGATGGATTCACCAATGCAGAGATGGGAGTTTCGTTTTGAGGCAGGCAAATCGGTATCGACATGTACGATACAAAATCCAATCTTGGACATATCAGACCTAGAGGATTTCATGGTACAGGTTGCGAATTGTGCAGGGTTTCCTTGGGTCAAAGCAGTAGACTTATATGAGGTTGAGGAACAGGCTGAAGCCACCGAAGGTGCTTCTGAGCCTGAAGAAAAGCACCGAATGTAGTTTGTGTAGTTTAACTGCAGACTATTTATTTCCCCATTACGAACAGGAAGGGTTTAGGACTTTTCCTGTTTGCCATTCTTGTGTCAATGAACTGGCTCTAACCAGGGTCAGGAACTTCGTAAATTAATTTAATCAGGGAGGTTGCATGGTGAAATTTATCATCTTGCCCCTTATCTTCACCTTTTCCGGTGCAGATAAAGCAAAAATAGAGGAGTTGACTGAAGATGTGCTTTGGATGAGTACAGCAGTTTATTTTGAGGCGAGGAGTGAGCCGACTGCTGGTCAGTTAGCAGTGGCTTCAGTAGTGAAGAACAGGGTAGAGAGTGGGCGTTTTCCGAATACAGTGGAGGAGGTGGTAACACAGGGCCGTAAGGGGAGGAATGGGCATCCTTTGCGGAACAAGTGTGCGTTCAGTTTTTACTGTGACGGAAAGCCTGAAGTGATCTCTGACCGCGCTTCCTGGAGGAAGGCGGTAGAGGTATCGATTCATGTACTTGAGGGTACGATAGACTATGCAGATGGAGCGGATCATTTTGAGTTAAAGAACAGGAAGCCTTACTGGCTGAGTAGTATGCGTAAGGTAGCAACCATCGATAAACACAATTTTTACGTTGCAGTCAGATAAATTAAGAGAGTTGGTTAATCGGATCTATTCTGATCCGATTGCCTACTTCAATGTTGGATTAAAGGTAGAGGAATTTGGGACCGGACTGATGGTCCCTTTTGAGTTGAACCCTGCTCAAAAGATTGTTCATGCAGTTGCAGAGAAGCAGTTGGAGGAGCAGGACATGGTAAGAATCATTGTATTAAAAGCCAGACGGCTTGGGATGAGTACATATGTTCAAGGACGTTATTTTGCGAAGGCGGCAACTAGAACGAATCGTAATGTTCAGATTGTCACACATTCTCGCAGTGCTACGAATTCGATGTTTAATATGGCGCGAAGATTTGAGGAGAACCTACCAACCGAAATCAAGCCTGCGGTCAAGTATTCAGGGAAGAACGAACTGGTCTGGTCAGAACTGGGATCGAGCTATAGCCTCGCCACAGTGGGTGGGAAGGAGGTCAGGGGTAGTAAGGTGGACCTCCTCCATTGTTCAGAGGTGGCATTCTGGGGTGAGAGTGGTAACGAGTACTTGCTTGGGGTACTTAACACAGTGGTACAGGGTTACCAGACGGAGGCTTTCTTGGAGTCTACAGCAAATGGAGTGGGCGGTATTTTCTACGAGAGGTGGAAGGATGCTGAGGAAAATCCGGCTTCAGGGTGGGCTGCGGTATTTATTCCATATTTTGTATTTTCGGAGTACCGACTTCCTTTTAAGGATGAGCGAGAGAAACAGACGTTTAAGGATAGCCTTGGTCAAGATCCTACTTATGGTGGCGAAGAGGAGAAGAAACTCTTGGGTCACTATGCTGAGTATGAGACTTTGGAAGAGACACTTAGATTCCAGATTGACTTAGAGACTCTGAAGTGGCGTAGACAGACAATTGATGTCCAGTGTAATGGGGATATAGAGTTATTCAGACAGGAGTATCCTTGTAATGCCTCGGAGGCGTTTCTTACTACTGGAAGAAGTGTATTTGATAAGAAGGCGTTACATGCAATGCAGTTGGATTCGGAGAGGCGAGTAAGGGAGACACCACCTTCTTTGTTTAACATTCCTGTTAAACAGAAGAAGGATACCGGAGTAAATCGGTACTATTTGGAACGCGCGGAAGATGAGGGTGAGTTGATTGTGTGGACCCCTCCGCAGACGGATAGGGAGTATCGTATAGGGTGTGACGTTTCAGAGGGCATCGAGATCGGAACAAGGGACACAGACTGGAGTGTCGCAGTGGTCTTGGATGCATTGACCTATGAGGAGCAGGCGATCTTGCGGACAAGGATAGACCCTGATCTGCTTGCATGGAAACTGGTAAGTCTGGGCCGTTGGTATAACCAGGCTTTGGTGGCTACGGAATCCAATAATCATGGCTTGGTGACTTTGAAGTTTCTGCAGGAGATCCACCAGTATCCGAATCTGTACTATGACAAGATTCTGGATGAACGGAGTAACCGCGCTACGAGGAAGCTTGGGTTCAAGACTACGTTAAAAACGAAGCCTGTGATTATAGATAATCTGCGTGAACTAGTGAGGGAGCGTGAAATTGGAGTCCACAGTAAGACTGTACTGGATGAAATGGCGAGTTTTGTGTTTCAAAGCAACGGCTCGATGAGCGCGGCAGTAGGGAGCCACGATGACTGCGTTATGAGTTTAGCGATTGCGGCATTTGCATCAAAACTGTATCCAGGTAGGACAGGATGGAAGGACCAGATGCATGTGGAATCTAAGAAGCGGTATTCGGTGTATCAGGCTCCTGGGGTTTGACTTGGGATTGTTTCCAAGTATAGAACATATCATAGGGTAAGACACCCTTCTGGGCGTTGCAGGACTTACAAGAGATGACAAGATTTTCTATTTCCTGTTTTGCTTCTCTGGTTTTGAGTTCAGAACTTGGAACCTTGTGGTCTATAACGAAGTCATCTAGAGATACACTGGTTTCGCAGTAGTGACATGGCACTGAGTCTGCCTCTAGCCCCATTGCCTTCATCCAGAGGGTAATGTATATCCTTCGGTTATATCCTCCTCGTTTATCCTGCCGCTTAGACCTTTGGTTCCAGCGATGTTTTTCGCGGCACTTCTGTGTGCAGAACTTCTGAGTACCCCACTGGTCAACGAATAACTTCTTGCACTTCTCGTTGGAACAAACTTTCTCAATTCTGACTACTGCTTTAGGCATCCTGCCTCCAATTTAGTCCTTAAAAGACTAAATATTAAGACTTTACGCCTTAAAAACAAGTTATTGCTTGCATAACTTTAGAAGATATTGCCTAATTCAGGCGATTCTCCTCGCTAACTGGGGTGGTTTTATTCCTTCTTTCGCCGCCCCAGTACGAAAAGAAAGTTATGGAAGACGAAAGAGATGAAGATGAAGAGGCATTCATCGTTGATATCAACCTTGGGCCTCAATTTGATGAAGTGGAAGCCCAGTTACAGCGGATTTCCTACTTCCTAGAGTCCATAAACAACAGCCTTATCAATTTTGTAGATGCACTCAAAAAGCACGAAAAAACGTGACTACAAAAAGGAATATGCGAGGGATCACGCCTCAAAGAAGGCTAAAACTGAACGTGCATCGAGAAACAAAGCCAGAAGATCCCTCACAAAGAGTGGGCGTGTCAAAAAAGGTGATGGGAAAGATGTCGATCATCGAGATGGGAATCCCAGAAACAACTCCAAGAAAAACTTGAGGGTCATTAGTAAATCCAAAAACAGGAGCAAGAAGTGACTATTGCAACCGGAAAAACCTTTTTACCTAAGAACCCTGCACCAGTAGCGGAGAAGCAGGAAGTAAAGAAACCAGCAAAGAAAGAGGCGAAGAGTGAAGTACCTAAAGAAGAAGCTTCCAAAGAGTAAGGTAGGAGAAATCCTAGACGAACTCGGTGGTGGTCCCAGAGGATTCTCTAGATCAGCAAAGATCAAAGAGGTACAGACCAAGCCGAAGAAGTCTTTGATGAAACAGAAGGTGAAGCCTAAAGACACTAAAGTCTTCGATATTCTCTGATGAATAAAAAACCCTCCAG
>VMHT01019935.1_pt1 | contig 10276 bp, 5 predicted proteins | sample 4693611 | NCBI WGS metagenome assembly VMHT01 (sample SAMN12280063, study PRJNA550983) | marine metagenome | isolation source: seawater sampled from same location over 5 years 0.02-0.2 micron viral filtrate | place: USA: collected off the coast of southern California halfway between the port... ...
CTGAAGAAAGAAGAGCATTAGATGCATCAATAGACCAAACAGATTTTAAAAGAAGTACACAAGCTCAACAAACTTTTCAACAAGCTCCAGTAAAACCTAAAAGACCTAATGTTATTCAACCTACTGCACAAACAACACCATACACACAAGAGACTAATATGGAAAAAAGAAACACAGATAATTATGATATAAGAGATGGGGAAGAAAGAGACCCTAATAAAGTACCTCCGGGTCAAAGAGGACCGGGTGGTGGGACTCCTCCATATACACCTCCGGGAACACCTCCATATACTCCACCGGGAACACCTCCGGGTGAAACACCTTTAACTGATGCACAAAAACAAGCACAGTTTGAATCTGAAAGAGGTTCTAGAGTTATACAAACTGGTAGAACTGCAGAACAATTAGCTGCTGGTGAAATACCAGAAGGAATGATACCTACTGCAGACGTTCAAAAAATTATGGAACGTAGACCTGATGAAACTCAAGAACAGTATGAAACTAGAATAGCTGCTATGGAAGCAGATACTGTACAAATGGGAGAAGCTCCTACTGTTGACGCTGTTAAAGTAGAGCCTACTGCTGCTGAAGAAGTAGCAACAATGGAAGCTGGACTTGCAAAAACTCCAACAACTATTGATGCAGCTACTTATGATGCTGCTACAGTAGACCAAACTCCTGAAGTTAAAGCTGCTTTAGGTGAGTTATCTGAAGGAGCAAAAGCCAAAGTTGTTGAAATAAACAAATTAACAGACCCTGCTACTTTTGCAAGTATTTCACAAAAAATTGCAAATGATGCTAAAGCAGAAGATATTGATGGTGTTTTATCTTCAGGTGCTTTTCTTACAGAAGGAGGAGTAAGAGCTTCTGATGTTAATGTTTCAGAAACTCCAGATGCAGAAGCAAAAACTCGTGAAGCTATTACAGGTGTACCAGCTACAGATGGTCAAGCTGCAGAAATAATAGGTACAGTAGGTTATGAAGCTGCTAAACGTAGAACAGTAACAGGAACAGCCGCTAAAGGTGCTGCTGCTTCTATGATTGCAGAAGTTGGTGAATTACCACCAGAAATAACAGCAGCAATTGTAGAAGACCCTGCAACAATGACAGCTCAAGTAGATGAAAACCCTGTAGAAGTTAATGCTGCTATTGCTGCACTACCTACAGAAGCTTTAGTATCTTCACAAATGGAAAGCTTATTAGGTGGTATGGAAGACGGTGAAGTTCCTATGTGGGCTAGACCTGCTGTAGATGCTATTAATGCTAATATGGCTCAAAGAGGTCTTAGTGTTTCTACTGTTGGTAGAGATTCATTGTTTAATGCTATTATTCAAAGTGCTTTACCAATGGCACAAAGTAATGCACAAGCTTTACAAACTAGAGCAGCTCAAAACTTAGGTAACTTGCAACAAGCAAACTTACAAGAAGCTACTCAGCAACAACAATTAAGATTACAAAACTTAGCAAACCGTCAAGACGCTGCAAGTCAAACTGCACAAATGTCTCAACAGATGAAAACTTTGCAAAGTCAATTTAATCAACAAGCTGTAATGACTACTGCACAACAACAGCAACAAACAAGAACACAAAACTTACAGAATAGACAACAGGCTGCTGTTTTAAACACACAAAATCAACAAGCTATAAATGCTCAAAACTTAGGTAACGAGCAGCAGATGGAACTAGCTAATTTAGAAATTGCTAATCAGACAGAACGTGAAAACATGACTGCTGAGAATCAAGAAAGATTAGCAGAGATGCAAGTTGCTGCAGACTTCTTATCTAAGAATGCAGGATTTAAACAACAAATGGAACTTGCAAATCTTAGTAATGACCAACAGATGAGACTTGCAAATCTTTCAGCTCTTAATCAAGCTAGTTCAGAAAATCTTAGTGCTGCTCAGCAAACAGAACTTGCAAATCTTAATAAGAATATGCAGACTAATCTTTTACAAGCTAACATTGCTAAAGATATGGGACTTGCACAACTTAATGTTGACCAACAAACTGCTATTTATAATGCTACAACAAATGCTAATATGGATATGGCAAACTTTAATGCCGACCAACAAAGAGTATTAGCTAATAGTAAGTTTATGCAAACAGTAGCTATTACAAACATGAATGCTGAACAACAATCTATTATGCAGAATGCTACAGCTATGGCATCTTTAGATTTAGCAACTGTTGACCAAAGAACTAAATTAGCAGTTACTAATGCTCAAAGTTTTTTACAAATGGACATGGCTAATCTTTCTAATGAGCAACAATCTAATATGATGAAGGCTCAACAAGAACAACAAAGATTGTTATCTAATCAATCTGCTACTAATGCTGCAAGACAATTTAATAGTGCTAGTGAAAATCAAACTAATCAGTTTATGGCTAGTTTAGAATCACAAATGAATCAGTTTAATACTGCTCAATTAAATGCTGCTACTCAGTTTAATACTCAGTCTCAAAATGCTGCAAATGCTAGAGACGCTAATAGAACTGCAGATGTTAATAAAGCTAATGCTTCTATATTAAATCAAACAAGTCAGTTTAATGCACAGTTAGATTTTAATAGACAACAATGGAATGCTGCTAACGAACAAGCAGTAATAAATTCTAATGTTACTTGGAGAAGACAATCAAACATGGCAGACACTGCAGCACAGAACGCTGTTAATCAACAGAATGCACAGAATGCTTTTGGTTTAACTTCGGCAGCTCAATCATTCTTATGGCAAGAACTAAGAGACCAAGCTGATTATGATTTTAGATTTGCTGAAAATGCTGCTAATAGAAAATTACAAGCTATGATAGCTGCAGCAAGTTCAGAAGGAGATGCTGCTAAGAACTGGTCAAGTAATTTTAGTAGTGCATCAGGAACAATAGACAGAATATTTGGAACATCTTAGGAGAGAATGTAAATGGGAATTTTTAGTAAAATATGGAAAGGCATCAAAAAAGTTGGTAAGAAGATTGCCAAAGGCGTAAAGAAAACTTTTAAAAAAATAGGTGCAGCTATAGGTAAGTTAGGAGTAGTTGGTCAAATAGGAATGATGTTCCTTATGCCATATGCTATGGGAGCATTGTCTAGTTTTGCTGGTTCGGCACTAGGAACAGTTGGACAATGGTCTGCAAACTTACTAAGTAAATCTGGAATAGGTGCTAAAGCTTTAGGACATACTTTAAACATGGTACACAAAGCAGGTACTTTTGCTGGTAAAGTTTATACAACTATTTCTGATACTATTGGTAATGCAGTTGATAGAGTTGGTAACTTTTCAAAAGGTAAAGGTTTTACTTTAAGTGAAGGAAGAACTTCTATATTTGCAAAAGGTAACGAAAGGTCTTTATTATCTACAGAAGGATATAAACTTCCTGATGCTACAACAGTTACTAAACCTACTATAGCTCCTACAACCCCTGAAATTAAATTAGATTTTGATACTGTAGCACCTACAACAGACTCTACAGGAATGTTAGATTTAGAAGGTTTAGCTAATGATGTTAAAGTACAAACACAATTATCTCAAACAATACCAGATGTTTTAGGAACTGCAAAAGTAGAGCCTAAAGGACTGCTAGACTTTGACGTTTCTAAAATAGAAATGCCTAAAATAGATATAGCTGGAAAAGCTGTAGAAACAGTAACTCCAGATTTAACATTAGGTGAAAAATTAAAAGAGTTTGCAACTGGTAAAGTTCAAGAAGGAATAGAAACAATCAAAGCATATGACCCTGCTAAAGCTTTAACTCAAGGTGTTGATAAAATTATTTATAATAAAGCTTTAGAAGCTGGTGGTGTAGATACAACTGCTGATTACATTGATGAAAGAACTGTTATTAATGTTCCAGAAATGTATGATGTTGCTTCTACTAATCCGGGTGTCTTTAAAGAAGTAGATTTTTCTTTAAGTAAAATGGGTAATGCTTGGATGGGTGGTAATTATACTAACTCGAATTATATAAATAATTTATTAGGAGAAGGAACTTCTGCATATGATTCTTATATGAACCAATTTGCACAATCTCAATCTTTTCAATTAGGAACATAAAATGATACAAGAAGAATATAATCCAGAAGCTGTAGAAGCTTTTGCTAAAGCTGGAAAACCTATACCGGGTCAATCATTAACATCTAATCCAGATGAACCTAGACCGTTTGAAAGTCCTCCAGAGTTTACAAACTTTAAAGAAGCTTTAGATTATACTGTAGGTGAATTATTAGAGGAAGAAGCCTATATGTCTATTGTAGGTGCTATAGGAGATGGCGTACCTATTGTTGATTTAGTTATGCAAATTACTTATGTAGGTTTTAGAGAAGGTAAATGGAATCCTGATTTAATGATGATGTTAGTTGAACCATTAATATATACTTTAATGGCATTAGCAGAAAAAGCAGATATTGAATATAGAATAGATGATGAAGATGACGAAGATGATGAAGCTCCTGAATCTATACTTGAAGAAAAAGCTAAGAATATTGCAGACTTAGCAAGAGCTAAATTAGAAAAAGCAGGAAGCATACCTTCAGGTGCTATACCTACAGAAATTGCACAACAGATAGAAGCTGCTGAAGTTCCAGAAGGTTTATTATCTAGACCTGAACAAGCAGGAGAAGTTATGGAAGAACCTATGACTCAAGAGCCACAAGAAAGTTTATTAAATAGAGGACAGTAAAAATGGCAAGATATGATTATGAAGGTCAGTTTGATTTTGTAAAAAAACAATTTGACGAGGCTCAAGAAAGAGGAGAAAAAAGAGGTAAGCGTATGGCTCGTGAAGCTCTTAAAACTCAATTTGTTGGAGGTCTTATAGGTGCAGGTATTAAAGGTGTTAAATCTTTACTTGACCAAAAAGCTGATGCTTTACACTTTTCACAAGCTCCACAAAGAGCTAGATATGAGCAGATGTTAAATCAACGCACAAGCATACAAAATACTCTTAAGCCTTACATAGCTCAAGGTGGTAATAAAGAAGATTATCTTACTGATTACTACTACGATATATATTCAAAAGAAGCAAAAGCAGCTAGACCTAACGCAGTAGAGTCTAGTTATGATACATGGTTAAGAGAAGAAGCAAATAAAAAAGCTAAATCAATGATTCCTGTATTTGATAAAATGCAACAAGAGTCTGTAGATGTTCCTACTTTTGAAGAGTTTCAAGCACAATATACTAAATACGCTAATCAATTAACTCCTAGAAGTATTGGAGGAGCAGCAGTTAAATATGTTAAAAATTTATTTGCTAAAGAAACTGATGAAACATTAGCTTATAAAAATGAAAAAGCTAAAGATGTTTTATATGGTACTTCTTTATTTAAAGAGTCTAAAGAATTAAAAGGAGCTTTACAAGAATGGAACGCAGCAGGTAACGGAGTTGTAGACATTGTAAAAGCTTTAAATGAAAAAGCTAAAAATGGTGAAATAATATTTAAAGATATAGTAGACCCTAAAGTTGTAGATTGGGAAGAACAGTCTCACGGTTCTACAATAAAGAAAAAAGGTTTGCTTTATATAACTAGAGATGCTAACGGTAATAAAATAGAAACTGTCAAAGATTTAGATTTAAACCAATATGAAACTAAAAAATTACCAGTCTTTAACGAAACTGATAAAAAATCAGCTTATAATGCTGCTCAAAGTGTGGTTTCTTCTTTTGATAAAAAAGATGAAAGAGTAAAAATATTTAATCAAGTTGTAAAAGATAAACAATTAGGTTTAACTTTTGGTTCTCAAGTTTTAGAAGTAACTACTAATTTAGGAAAAAATCCTAAAGATGTGACAGCTCAACAAATAGCCACTAACTTTTTATTAAATCAAGCTGTTGAAAAAGGTTCGTTAGTTGGTTTAAGAACAACAATGACAAACTGGGATGTAGCTAAACTAAGTCCTCCAGAGCCAAAAAAAGAAACTGAATATTTAAAAAATGAATTACTCCCTAATATAAAAACTTTTAAAGAAGACATACAGTCAAAGTTAGGAGCTAATCACCCTGAAGTAAGTAAGTTATATGCAACAACTTTAAAATTTATACAAGCTGATTCTATGAGTTTAACTATAGATGAAAGACAAGAATACATAAAAGATTTAAATAGAGAGTTTGGCTATGAAACAAGTCGTAATTTAATTAGTGAAACTACAGATGAAGAAATTACAGATACTATTATGCCTCCTAAAATTGTTAAAGAGCCTATGAGCATAGATGCTGTTTCTTCTAAATATAAAATAGATGAAGATTTTATAAATAAATTAATAAGCATTAAGCCTAAAGTAGGAGGTGTAACACAACAAGCACCTTTTAGAGAAGACCCTATTGATTTAATTACAGATGAAATGTTATATGATGCTGGTTATATTTCAAAAGGAAAAGATGCTCCCGGATTTAAAATGTTTGGAAGAAGAAAATTTATAAAAGATTTATATAACGATTTACAGCTTACAAAAATAAATTTCTAAATATGGGAATAATCAACGACACGTGGAGTTCATCAAGTCTTTCTAGTTTTTCTAACAGTTATACATTAGATGACCTTGAAAAGGATGATGAGTTTCAAAAAACTTCAGAAAGGTTTCTAGAATCTGTAGGTGAAAAGTCTGATGATGTGTTTGAGTATCTAAGAGATTCTGATTTTAATCTGTTTTCAGGAATGAATAGAGCCGTGCAAAGTGGCAAGTTTGATGAGCAACAAAAAAAAGACTATGCTTATCTTCGTTCTAAATTTGATAATGCAGATATGGGAAGCTTCAAACAATATGCTGAACTTATTAAAGATGCAACATTAGACATTGTTACAGACCCTACAGCTATAGCAGCAGCCTTACTTACTCCTGTAACAGGTGGAACTTCATTAGCTGCAAGACAAGGTATAACTACAGCAGCTTTACAAGGCTCTAAAGCTATTGCAAAAAATAAACTACAAGATGTTGGTAAAAAACAAATACGAAAAGCTACAGCTATTACAGGTGCTGAAGTAGGAGCTTGGACAGGACTTGACAATCACTTTAGACAGAACACAGAAATAAATGTAGGTTTACGTAAATTATATTCTACACCAGAACTTGTAGGCTCTGCAGCTCTTGGAACTATTACAGGTGGAGTATTTGGAAACTTAGCACAACGACATCGTTTATATAACGAAGATTTAAATAGACTGTTTACTAACGATGAGTATAGAAAAGATGCAGGTAGTGAATTTATGTTTAAAGCTAGAAAAGCTAAAGACACTTTACTAGCTAATACAGTAGGTAATCCTACTAGAATACTTAGAACAACTTCAGAATATGCTCCTGCTGCTAAAGAACTAGGTGAAAAGTTTAGTGAAGAGTTTTCTAAACAGATAGGTAAAAAAACTACTAGAAGATTAGGGTTTAGTTTTTCTGAAGACCTTAATAATACTAGAGGTAACTTTTTACTTGACTTTGATGCTGCTGTTAAGCCTATTAGAAAAACTGGGCAAATTACTAAAGATAACGAACTGTCTGTTATTAGAATACTTAGAGGAGCTTCTGATGATGGAGCTAGTGATGAAGTAAAAGAAACAGTTTTAAACCTTAGAAAATTTTATGATAATGTTTTAAAACAAGCTGAAGATGCTGGATTAGAAGCACCTAGGATTGAAGATTACTTTCCTCGTTCTTGGAATAGACAAGCTATTGAAGAAGATATACCCGGATTTAAAAAGTTATTGTTATCTGAAAATGTAGAAGGTATTACTACTAAGAATGTAGATGATGTTATAGAAGAGATGTTAGATAAACAAAATGAATTATACTCTTCACATTCTATATTACTTACTCAAGCTAGAACATTTAGAAATTTAAAAGATAATAACTTTGAAAAGTTTTTAACTAATGACTTAGTTCCAGTAACTACTAATTACTATATGAACGCTGCTAAAACTATAGAGCATAAAAAATCTTTTTTACTTCCCGGTAAGAGTAATAAATCTAATGAAAATCAATTTATAGAAAGATACATTACTCCTATGAATAGTCAGTTAAGAAAAGTTAGGGGTAAAGGACTTACAGCCAAAGACAAAAAAAGAATAATTAATCTTTACAAATCTGTAACTGGACAAGTAGATTACTTTGATAGTGGTTTAATACAAGGTTTTTATGACACTACAAAACTTGCAAATGCCATGGCTTATCTACCACTTGCAACTTTGTCTTCTGTAACAGAGGCTTTAATACCGTTAGCTAAAGCTCCTTTAAATGCAAACATTAAAGGTATGCAATCTGCTGTAACTAGAGGTCATAAAATATTTACTACAGAAATAGGTAGTATATTAAAAGAAAAACACAATATGAAACCTGATGAAATAGTTCAGGAAATGAATAGAGTTTTTATAGCTGTAGACGAAGCTATGGGAGATGTTACTAACAGGATATCTGGTGAAGGTTTACAGAATGAATTTTTAAAACATAAAGCAAGACAATTTTATAGGTTTAATTTACTTGTACCTTGGACAAAAACTGTACAACTTGCATCTTTTTCTACAGGTAAAGATTTAATTAGAGATAATTTAACAAAGCTTAACAAGTTTAAAACTGGTGGAGAAGATATACTAAGTGAAATAGCTCCAATGAAAATTCAAAAGTTAAGAAGTGAGTTGTTTGATTTAGGTATAGATGTAGAAGACGGTATTAGATGGTTAGATGCAGGAGCTAAACAAAGTGATGCTTTTTATAATGAGCAGTTAGTTAGAGGAGCTGGTAGATTTACTAACTCTATTATCTTACCAACAGCTAGGGAATCTGCAAGAGTACCTACTTACATGACTAACCCTAAGATAGATATCTTTACACAGTTTTTAAGATACCCTACAGTGTTTGGTAATACAATATTAAAAAACTTTGCAAGAGATACAGTTAATAATCCAGCAGCTAATGCACCTAAAGTAGCTGCTTTTGTTGCAATGTCTACTAATGTTGCTAAAGCTACTAACTACTGGAGAACATCAGAAGAGAATAGAGAACGTATGGACAGTGGTGAAGATGCTTGGAAAGATACTTTAAAAGCTTACCAGCGTGTAGGTTTGTTAGGTCCTATAGAATATGGAGTTAGATTTACAGAAGCTTTAGCATACGGTCAAAATCCTGCAATAGCAACTGCTAATTTAGGCGGACCAGTTCTTAATGATATTGTAGGTATGACTTTATATAATAGAGGATTACTTGAAACAGGTGCTAGAAAGTTACCTTTAATAGGAACTAAAAACTTAATGAAAAAGTATACAGGTTTTGAACCTTATACACCTATACAAAACATAGCTAAAGAAAGAGATAAAAAAAATAGGGCATCTTTTGAAAGATATGCTGAAATTGCTACAGGAACTGAAGAAGTAGTAGAAGGATTTAGCGATAGATTTGATAAGTTAGAAGGCTTTAGAAGTAACTTTAATAAGGGCGGTAGAGTTGGCTATGCTGAAGGTTTAGGAGTTTCTAAAAATGTTAGTGATGTTAAGAACGAACCTGAAAATAGAGTAGACCCTTTTACTGGACAACCATATGCAGTACAATCTCAAGCGTTACAATCTTCTTTAGGTAGAGAAAATGAGCAAGACCAAATGACTAGGTTAGGTTTTAACGAAGGTGGTGTTGTAACTCCTGAAGAAAATAGATTAGGTATTTACAGTTATTTAGAAAATAAACAATTAAGACCAGAGGCTATAGTTGGAATTATGGCTAATATAGATAAAGAAACTGGAGTTGAAAGTGATAACTGGAGAGGTTCTTATAGCCATAAACAACAAGAAGTTGGTAATAGTAAGTTAGGTCAAGGGCTATTTCAATTTACTACTAAATTACATAAAGAAGGATACGGAAACTTTTTAAAAGATAACAAGTTAGATGATTCTAATGAAGCTAATTTAGAATATTTTTTAGATACCGTAATAAATCCTCAAAGTAAAATGAGGGAACAAATAGGTGGTCGTAATTTAGATGAATTAAGAGATGTTTTTGAAAAAGGAAACATTCAAGAAATTACAGAAGCTATTAATAATAAATGGTTAAAGCCTAAAAGTTATGGAACAAGAGAGAAAAATCCAGAAGCTCATTTAAAAAACTTAAAAGATAGAAACTTTAGAGCTAATAGAATAGTTGAAGAATTAAATTTATTTAAAGACTAATGACACTTTACACAGAGGAACAATTTGAAAAAGCTTATAAAGTTTACAGGATACACCAGATACAACAGGACTTAGGCTTTATGCAGTTAGAAGACTTTAGAGTGTTATACGAAGACTTACTGGTAGATGTAGTGTAATGGGTTTTCC
>VMHT01140050.1_pt1 | contig 10276 bp, 6 predicted proteins | sample 4693611 | NCBI WGS metagenome assembly VMHT01 (sample SAMN12280063, study PRJNA550983) | marine metagenome | isolation source: seawater sampled from same location over 5 years 0.02-0.2 micron viral filtrate | place: USA: collected off the coast of southern California halfway between the port... ...
AATTATTTCTGATTCAATTACTGCTTGAGCGAAATCGGCTCTTTCTGAGAGAAACCCGAATCCAGGGTGAATAGCATCAGCGTCGTATTCTTTTGCAATATTGAGAATCTGTTGTTGATTTAAATAAGTATCAGCAATGCTTTCTCCTTCTAATTTTATCGATCTTGTTGCTAATTCTACAAATAGGGAATTGGCATCATTTTCTGCATAGATGGCAATCGAGGCGTATCCTGCTTCATTGCATGCTCTAAGTATCCTGCATGCAATCTCTCCACGATTAGCAACCAGGACAGTACTCATTTCAAATCCCTCCTTCACAGGTCCTTCCAATTAGGCGCTCTTTTCTCTAAGAAAGACGATAATCCTTCTTGACCTTCTTTGGAGCCTCTCATTTTACTTGTGAAATCTAATGTGAATTGACGTAATTGCTCATCATCTCCCGGCCAATGGTCAAATTCCAAGGTCAATTGTTTGGCAAGTGTTACGGCGGATGGCCCGGTTGAATGTAATTCATCGATAATAGTAGATACGGCCTGTTCTAAGTCAACTTTCTCTGTTACAACTTGTTCGATAAATCCAACACGTAGTGCTTCATCAGACTTTATTCGACTTGCTTGCATTGCTAGCCTTCTAAAGCAAGCAGAACCCAACCTTCGATATACATAAGGGCCAATCACGGCAGGAAGTATGCCCAGTTTGCCTTCAGAAAGAGCGATCTTCACATCTTCGGTCGCTACAACATAATCGCAGCATGCAACAAGTCCAGCGCCTCCTCCTAGTGCAACGCCTTGAATTGCTCCAATAGTAAAACATGGGTGGGCCCACAAACTGTTGAACAGACTATCTAAGCGCTTGGAATCTTTACGGTTTTCTTCTGCAGTTTGAGCACCAGCGTCACGCATCATGTTGATGTCTGCGCCGGCACAGAAATGTTTTCCAGCGCCAGAAATAACCAAAGTTCTGAGATATTGGTTACCGTCTGAATCGTGCAATGAGTCGGTAGAGCCAGCGCTACGCTTCGCAGTCCAATCAAATATCATGCACAATTCCGTAATCATTTGAACATTAAGTGCATTGTACTTTTCTTCACGGTCAAGGGTGATGTGGCATGTTGAGCCAGTTATCTCTACTTTGACCAATTCTGTTTGTGGCGGGTTTTCCATTGATTCCATAATTAAAACTCCAATTGCATATTTGATTTTCCAATTGATAAATTACATCCTAAATACACCGAATCTTTCATCGGGTAAAGGGGCATTTCTTGCCGTTGCTAAACATAGGCCCAGAATATCTCTTGTATCGCGAGGATCAATGATTCCATCATCCCAAAGTCGAGCAGTTGAATAGTAAGGGCTTCCTTCAGTCTCATATTTATCAAGAATCGGCTTTCTAAATTCTTCAAGTTCATCTCCAACCATCGGTTCCAAACCTTCACGGGCCCTTTGGTCTTGTTTTACAGTGGTTAATACATCTGCAGCTTGTGGTCCACCCATTACGGAAATACGACTATTTGGCCACATGAAGAGGAACCTTGGGTCATATGCTCTACCGCACATTCCGTAGTTTCCTGCACCGTGAGAGCCTCCAATAATTACCGTGAATTTGGGTACATTGACACAAGACACTGCAGTAACTAATTTGGCACCATCTTTGGCAATTCCTCCAGCCTCGTACGCTTTACCCACCATAAAGCCGGTAATATTCTGTAAGAATATTAGAGGGATACCTCTTTGTCCACATAATTCAACAAAATGAGCACCTTTTAGTGAGGATTCTGAGAATAAAATGCCGTTGTTGGCAACTATCCCTACTTTATGACCATGTATATGGGCAAATCCACAAACTAGAGTCTGCCCATACCTTGCTTTAAATTCATGAAACCTAGAGCCATCAACGATTCTTGCGATTATTTCCTTGATATCTACAGGAGTCCTATTGTCGCTTGGAATCAATCCAAGTAAGTCTTCAACATCATGAGCAGGCTCTTCGGTAACTGCACTGGCAGCAGGCGCTAAATTACGAGGGCCGAGATTTTCAACAACATTTCTAACCATACGTAGTGCTTCTGATTCATCTTCAGCGAAATGGTCAGCGACACCAGACTGAGAAGTGTGTACGTCAGCACCTCCGAGTTCTTCTGCAGTTACTTCTTCTCCAGTTGCTGCTTTAACAAGTGGCGGACCTGCTAGGAAAATAGTTCCATTTCCTTTTACGATTATTGATTCATCCGACATTGCTGGAACATATGCTCCCCCGGCTGTACAGGAGCCGAGTACTGCAGCGATTTGAGGGATTTTATCACCAGACATCTTGGCTTGATTTCTAAAAATCCTACCAAAATGGGTAATGTCAGGGAAAACTTCATCCTGCATTGGAAGGAAAGCACCACCTGAATCAACCAGATATATACATGGGAGGTGATTTTCATGAGCAACGGTCTGCGCTCTAATGTGCTTTTTGACAGTCATAGGATAATACGAACCACCCTTTACCGTAGCATCATTGGCAACAAAGAGACATTCTCTACCGTGTACCATCCCGATTCCAGTTACGATTCCAGCACTGTGGGCTCGACCATCATATAACTCAAAGGCGGCGAGTGGTGATAATTCTAAAAACGCAGTACCAGGGTCGATTATACGTTCAATTCTTTCTCTAGCGAGTAATTTCCCTCTACTTCTATGACGGTCGACATACTTGCCTCCGCCACCACTAGAAGCGGTGTTCAATCTCTCTTTGAGCGTCTTGATGAGAATTGAGTTATGCTCAACACGTTCTGAAAAATCAGCATCAGCTCGATTTACTCGTGTTGGCAATCTATCCATTCTACCCCTCGATTCAACGCAAGAAGCGCCGACATTTAACAATTGAAGACGAAAACTGGCAAATTAATGATTATACATCAAGTGTGAGTCTGCCTATATCTCTCAAACCAGGGGCTAATCCAACGATAAGAACTGCTAGTACAATCAGCATTCGCATGTGTACTTGGCGCTTCTCTACACGCATTTCAATGAATAGCCATACGATTACTGCCACCAATGAGGCCTTAATCAGTGCGAAGAACCACGCTCCTTCGCCCCATGAAATGCCAACAGCATCATTTATATCGCCACCATATTGTATTACTGCATTACTGACAGGATGTTTTTCCCCATATCCAAATAAATCAATACCAATCATTGTGGCAAAACCATCACAAAGTTGTCCATATACCATTGCTAATACCATTGGATTTGCTAGAAGAGCATTTCTAGATAATTGTTCAATGGGGTGATTTGAGACAACTTTTTCAGCATCCTCCCAAGTTTTGATTCTAACGCCATCAGGTAAGACTCCAGCAGTGTATCCGCTCATTTTCATGTGCCTAGCATCTTCGATTCCATATCTATACATCACCCAGCACACTAGTCCTGGAAGACCCAGTACAACCATCATTGGCCATAGAGGCTGTGATTCTACTATTCTACCACTTTCTTGCTGCCACGGTGTTGCTATGAATTGAATCCAATGAAAGAAGCCTAGTACTGTTGAAGAGGTTCCAAATGATATCAATCCTCTAGTGATCGACGGCCAGCTTGCGGTCCAGACCAGTGACATGAAAAGTACGACATATGATGCAATAAGACCGATTATGACCCATAAAAGCCCAATTTCTTCATGCTCGAAGTAAGCCGGTCGATACAGCAATGCCCAATGGAAGAATAGCATCATTCCTAGTGTTACAAACAGCATGGTTTTGCTTTTTTCCATACTTTTATCATCTTTTAAGCCGTCCCACTTCGAACAGAATCTATGAGATATTATGGCTACTGCAACTAACCATATGGCTAAATGGAAATGTATAATTGGAGAAATTAGTAGCCAATCTATTTTCGAACTAAAGAAGTCTGAGTCTTCTAAGACCCTAAGTACAGGTGCTAAAATAACCCATGAAATTAGGGCAAGCATCATTCTATCATCAGCAGGAAGTCCTAGTTTTCTAAAAATTCCTTGTAGTACAACAACTGATAGTAAGATTGTCGTAGCATAGATTGCTGTATTTTGTGGAGAGTAGCCTGCATCACCCGCTGCTCCAGCATCTTTGACTATTGGGTCCCAGACTATCGGTTTGAGTCCATCTGTCCAAAACATGTCATTAGCAAAAATCAATCCAAGCGAAAGAATGGCTAGAGCAGCAATTAGCACGCCAATGGCTATCTTTTCCATTTGTGAAAACACATTATCAGGCAGAGTAGCCTCATAACTAGAGAGTTTCTTTTCAATCTCTGTAGCGTTAGACATGTCCCCTACCACTCAATGCTAAGCACGGCTGAATTATTACTTTACTATTGAATCACTCTTCTTCTTCTTGAGATAAGCGTTCAATTAGTTCAGCTTTCTTTCCGCCAACAGGTAGATTTCTTGCTTTCAATCTGTCTTTAAGTTCTGCAACTGATAACTTGGACAAGTCCTCATCATCGTCATCTTGAACTTGGTTGTCAATACCTACACCTCTTGGCTCGTGTACTTCGACAAACGAGACCTTACCGCACTCGACAGCGTCACGAATGATTGTTACAAGTCTAAATTTCAACATTGCTGCATTGGTGTCAAATAGCATTGATTGAGGTAGAGTAATAGAAAGGTCATCTCCCTTGAAAGAAACTTCAAAACCACTGTGGCCAGTGTTAGATTCTAGTAGGCCTAGCACTTTGTCATCCTTTCCTTTGAGTTCTTTGACCACTGTGAAGACGTACTTCAGAGTCTTACCAGCCATAGGATGGTTGTAGTCTATCTTTGCACGTCCTGCGGCTAAGTAGGTTAGGTAACCTTGGCGCCCACCGATAGTAATCGGTGCGCCGATGTATAGTGATTGAGGGTCTTGAACCGATCTTTTTAGTTTATCAATACTGATTACTTCAGTCATAGTAGCGTCTTTTTCGCCATATCCATCTTCTGGAGCGATTTCACAGACTACTTCTTTTCCGACTTTAGCATCTAGGAGTGCTGCTTCGAAACCAGGAATCAATCCTCCAGAGCCGACAACACAGACCATAGGTGCGTAAGAACGCCCCTCTTGGTGCATTTCATGCTCCTTTGCCACATCTTCACTTGTAGTTTCAATCAAGTCACCGGTTTCGCCGCTGAATAAGTCATAATCAACATGTATAATTGCTCCATCTTTCATGATATAGCCTCCTTAGAGTGTTTCGGCCGACTTGACTCCCCTTCATAATCTCTTGGATAAGAGACGATTTATTCTTGTTCCGAAATTGAAGAATCTTGGGCTTTCAGTGGCTCTTTTTTATGTGAAGAGGCGTATGTTATCATTGTCATACCTATCATCATGGTAGCCCAACCGAGCCAAACAAGATGAGATGCGGGTAGGTCGTACACAGTAACTCTGACCAGTTCAATTGACTCTAATCCTTCAATCTGTGATTGTTTCATCAGACTATCGGCTTGTGTTCCATCAAAGATGAATACTATATCACCTGACCAGCGAGTCATAATATCGATTTCAGACCGTGCAGTGCCTGTTTTATCAAATCGAAGCATACCCGGTTCCACATCACCTATTTTATCGCCAACTACGCCATCATTTACTTCGTAAACCGTTATGTCAATTCCAACATAACCATCTCCAACTTCTAGATTTTCGGAGGTTGCAATGGCCTCGTTGAACTGGAACCCATATCCATTATCGATTACAATTTCATCTTTAATCAATGTGATTCGATGACTTGCATCACCTCTGTCGACTAAAAGGGTGGTCGAAACATGGCCAATAATCAACAACACCAGTCCTAAATGAACGATATGTGCTGCTAAAGGGATTCTTTTCAACAGAGGAGTTGATTTTTTAGCCATAGCCTGAGACCTTATTTCTGAAACTAACGGTGCGATACAGATTAACAGAATAGGTAGGTATATCCAAGCTACAGCGCCTCTGTCTATCATGCTAGAGATAGAGGAATCAGAGTCCGCACCAAGAGCATGTGGGAAAAATACTGCAAGTATTATCGAAAGGATAACTAGGGTACTCAACAGGTTGAAGGTTCTCTTTGGGTCATTTTTACGATTCAAGTAGAGCATCATCGATATAGAAAAAGCAAGAATGAATGGTGCTCCGTATAATTCGTGGGCTTCAAAATTGACAGAATCTATACTTCCAATCAGTATGACTAATGTCAATATGAGATACGTACTGACTACCAAGACAGAACCCCATAGCGCTATGATTTGCTGCCACTTGCGAGAGAATAACGAAAAAGAGTTCTCTTGTTCCTCGTATTTTTCTAACAACCATGGGGCAATAAAAATCAGTAACAAGGTTCCAGCATATATTACTTCAACCAAACTCGCCCACGCTGCGGCCAAACACAACATTACACCGAAAGTCGCCCAAATCCATTCACTTGAAGCATTCTTGGAATAGTGCATTGGAATAAAGAACAATAGGAATAACATCACAAAGAAAACCTGTTGGGTCAAGAAGAACGATACTAAGGTTACAATTACAATAGTTGGGAAATATTTGTGGCTGTAAAATGTCCACCCAGTAGTCTCAATTTCCTTCTCTCTATCCATTAGATAATCTACAGCAATAAATGACAATAACGATAGCGGGAATAAGTAATCAGGTACGAAGGAATAGAGATCAGCTCCGATAAATATTGCTAAGAATGCCCCGAATACTGGTATTAAGAATATTTGAGAACCGTGCTTGTTATTCGAAGAGGGTAGATTCTTTCTTCTGATTGCTAACAACCAGCACCCAGCCAGCAAGAAGAGTATGATAAGATAGGTGATTACCTCAACACCAACCGCATTATCAGACTTTAACAGAATCATTCTAGAAAAAGCATCGGAAGGAGCAGTGCCTTCATCAGAGGCTACAAATGTATGGACAGATGAAGCCCAAACTCCACCTGCTCTAGTCACTAAGGTGGCAAATAATGCTAATCCACCAGCAATTAGTCCACCGCCAATCCATGCATTATCGGAGGCTTTACCAGGTCTAGTTCGAAGATGGGAAAGGGCCACGAGTGCCAACCAAGGTAGTAATGAGCCCGTCTCAACAGGGTCCCAAGCCCAATAACCGCCCCAGTCCAAAATCAAGTATGCCCAAAGCCCACCTAGTCCAATTCCTAGTGTCAAGACCAGTAATCCAGGCCTGACCACTGCCAAAATTTGTTCCTTTACTCCAGATTTTGATTCATTGAATATCTTGGATATGGATATGGCAGATAAGTGAATACAAAATGAATACCCAAGGAAAATGAGCGGAGGGTGGATAACCATCAAATCTGTTTGTAATAATTCATTTAATCCTGCTCCAGGGAAGAATTCTGGCGCTTCTTTGAACGGTTCAAGACTAATTGAAATCAAAATCAGTATCAATGAGAACCCGTGGACCAGTCTTAGACGTAAGTCTTGTGAACTGACATCTTCAAGTTCAGTCATCGGTTTTCTCCAAATCCAAGCCAGCAATGTCAGCCATAGCGCCCACATCAAAAGAGGCCCTTCTCGAGCAGCCCATGTGGCTGCGAAGCGGTATCTCAAGGGAAGGGATTCTCCACCAAAAGCGACAACGTATTGTATCGTAGTATCATTGACTACAAATCTACTTGATAGTGCAAAAAAGGGTATCGCTATACAGAAGTGAAGGAAAAAGCCAAGATATTTTGAATTCTCATAGATTCTAGGCCGGAGAATCAAAACAGTGGCCGCAATCGCTGCGACCCACAAAGTGACTCCCCACATGACATTGGCTGACTCCCGGTGTTGAAGGGTTTTGCTATTTCAAAACATAGAAAACAGAATTCTACCAACCGAAGAACTTTGCACGACTATACCCAAAAGAACGTAGTACAGAGATAATTTTCTTGGTCAATAATGCCGGCCTTTTGACCAGTATTTTCAATCCTATTCCCAATTTTTGAAGTGGTGACATGTCTGATAACTCTTCAGGAAGACATTGTGCCATGAATGACATTTCTTCGTCAGATAATTCATACAAAGCCTCTTTTCCTTTCAAAATTTTATTGTAAGGGGGGAATGTCTTTTTCCAAGCCTTTTCGTAAGGCATCAGTTTTTCTCTAGAAAGGTCTCCTTCTTTCAGTGCTTTTGCAATTACTTTAGCTGCTTCTCTTCCAGACCATAAGGCTAGGTGAGAGCCACCTTCGAATAGAGGCGAGGTAAAACCGGCAGCATCGCCGACTAATATGACTCCATCCTCGACTGTTTTCTCTCTTGGACCTGAAATTGGAATGGTTCCTCCGAACGGTTTTACTTTCGAATCTTGGTCTCTCCACATAGGGTTCACAATCGGCTTACCGTCAAGGTAAGTATCGTTTATGAATTTGTCAAGGTACTTTATCGCACCCCTTTTGTCAGTAGTGACAAGTCCTACATTTGCTCTATCTCCCTTTTTAGGTATCATCCAAACATAACCATGAGGAGAATACTGGGGCCATATGTAGAAATCTAGGTACCCATCATTTTCTACTTCAGTCATCTCATATTGGAAACCAGCGATGACTTCTACAGTTGTGCCCATGTCCAATAATTTGGATGATGCGCCTGCGACTCCGGATGCATCAATTACGGCGCGACATTCAATTGGAAAATCAGAACCTTTACCATCAATTTTCCAATTAGAAAATTCATTTTCGCTATTGTAAATTCGTTCCATTGAAGTTACCTTGTGACTGAGCAATAATTTAGCACCAAGTTCACATGATTGTTCCATGAGCCATTGTTCAAACAAATGCTTCTCTAAAACATACCCTGGTTCGGTGAGAAGTTTTTCCGAGCCATCTGGGAAAATAACCCTAATTCCTTTGACATCTAATGCTTTGACATGATCGGGAATCTCAAGTTCTAAATTTTGTACTGCTAACTCCGACAAGCATTCTCCACAGTGTACAGGAGTTCCAACTTCAGGGTCAGCCTCCACAATAAGAACAGACAAACCTGCTCTAGCAGCGTGTAATGCGGCCGAACCTCCACCTGGTCCAGCCCCGATGACCAATACATCACACACATTCGCATCACCCGCCATGGTACTGCTGTGTAAGACCAAGCCCATGAATAAAACGGTCAAAATCACGTAAGAAGACTTACGCAGGTTCAAAACCATAACGCCCCTCCGAGGTTTGTGGCATGGAGGACTTTGAAGCGGTGGTTAAACCACTTAGAGGGGAATGGTGAACTCCTCCGAATCTCTAGGCCAGTAGACGTAGTTTACGAGGCGGGGGCTATTGCTGACCTGTTAGTCAAGAATTCTGGTCCTGCTGTAATTTTCGAGAAACCGAGACTTGCAGATGGCAGCATTAGCGAGATACCACTCGCTATGAACATATTTGGAACAAGTGATAGAACTCTAAGAGCCCTTGGTGCGACCCATGAAACAGAGGTCGGTGATAGGATGGTTGCTATGATGAAACCAGAGATTGGTGAATTTATGAAGAAACCCTGGAAAGCCCTGCCTCTCGCTAGAGACGCACTTGCAATGCCGCCTTGGAAGAAGTGGAAGGGGAATTGTCAGCGAGTTAAGATGGACTTAGACTTGACTAAGTTACCGATTCCTAAAACATGGCCAATGGATGGTGGGCACTTCGTGACACTACCTTTAGTTGTGACCAAAGACCCAGTAAATGGTGAACACAATCTTGGAATGTATAGGGCTCAAGTGTTTAGTGAAACAGAAATAGGGCTGCATTGGCAGATTCACAAGCACGCAGCAGACCACGCATCTGCAATTGGTGAAAAACAAAAGATGCCGGTTGCAATTTGCATGGGTGGTCCACCAGAACTGATTTTTTCTGCAATAGCGCCTTTGCCCGATAATCTATCTGAATATCAATTTGCAGGAATCCTTGGCAGGAGATCTCTTCGAATCACAAAAGCTCTCACACAAGATATCATGGTGCCAGCGGAAGCAGATATTGTGATTGAGGGTTATTGTATTCCTGGAGAAACTAGGCTTGAAGGGCCATTTGGAGACCACTTTGGATTCTACTCTTTGACAGGGCAATATCCGGTGATGCATGTTACTGCGATAACTAGACGAAAAGATGCAGTCCTTCCAGCGACCATTGTTGGCCTTCCTCCGATGGAAGATGGCTACCTTGGTGAAGCGATTGGCAGACAGTTTTCACCAGTATTGCAATTCCAACATAGGGATGTAAAAAGTGTTCATCTTCCATTGGAGACCGGTTTTCATAATCTAGCAATCGTTGCTTCAAAGCAACGATATCCTCGCCAAGCAAGAAAAACGGCTCTTGGA
>VMHT01170209.1_pt1 | contig 10276 bp, 23 predicted proteins | sample 4693611 | NCBI WGS metagenome assembly VMHT01 (sample SAMN12280063, study PRJNA550983) | marine metagenome | isolation source: seawater sampled from same location over 5 years 0.02-0.2 micron viral filtrate | place: USA: collected off the coast of southern California halfway between the port... ...
ATTAAAAACTCTTTATGAAAAAAGAACACAAAAAACGATTTGATCAATTAAGACAAATAGGTTGTATCGCTTGTAGAAGATCAGGTAAATTTGCTGATCCTGTAATACATCATATTAGGAAGCATACAGGAATGTCATTAAGACCAAGCCACGATGATACAATTCCTTTATGTCCTATACATCATAATATGGGAAATCAGTCAGTTCATCTTAATAAGAAATTATTTGAGTCTTTGTTCGGAACAGAGCTTGAATTATTAAAAGAAACTAATATGGAGATAATAAAACTAGAAAGGACGGATATATTTTATGGAGGAATCGAAGAATAAGTTTCACGCATTACAATTATTTACAGATACTTTTGCGGCAGAAACAGTACATCTTACAAATGATCAAGTAGGAATTTATATAAGATTACTTTCTTTTGCTTGGACTAAAAATGCAAAACCATTTAAAACAGAATCAGCTTATCGAATATGTCAATGCATAGATGATAATTGTTGCATTAATGTCTATGAAGTTTTACAAGAATTTTTTATTTTAGAATCAGAAAATGAAGAAGATAGAAATAAAAATACTTGGACTCATAAAAGATTAACAGCAGAACATGAGTATTTAACAGCTAAATATAAGAAAAGATCGGAGTCAGGCAGAAAAGGTGGTCTTGCTAGAAGCAAAAACCAAGCACCTATACCTATACATATACCTATACCTAATAAGAATATATATGATCCTCAATTTGAACATCTATGGGATTCTTTATCAAAGAAAAGAGGGTCAAAATTCAAAGCTCACGAAACTTGGCTAAAATTATGGTCAAAAGGTATTTTGAAAGAATCTGATAATCCTCAATTAATTCAAGCATATCATAATCAGATAGAAGATATAGAAGATGTCAAATTTGTGCCACATTTCAGTACATGGTTATCTCAAAGAAGATGGGAAAATGACGATTCTGTATCAAAAGTGGCTTCAATACTACAAAAAATGGAAAAGCTAGGATATATCACAACAGGAACTGAATCTAATTTTACATTCTTTATAAAAGATGGAAAAAAGTATAAAATAGACAGATACGATAAGGATTACATAATACAAGATGTTGAATGAAAGCTATATTAAGAATTTTTAAGTACGCTAGAAAAAGAATAATAGCTTTATCATTAGAAAACAAAATGTTAAAAGTTCAGATTGAGTATTATAGAGCGATAGTTGAATCAGATATACATAGAAAACATTAATGAGAAGAAAAAAGGCAAAATATAAACATACTGTTATTAAAAAAAAGAAATATTATTTCTATAAGATAACATGGCTCGATATTACAGGCGACGCTGGTCATTGTACTGCTTTTGATTTTTTGGGATTTATGCCTAGTGTTATGATAACTCACGCTTATTTATTTGCTAAAGATAGAAAATATGTTAGAACTTTTGCAAGCTATGAAGAAAATGATGAGTTATTTTCAGATCGTAATGTATTTCCTAAAGGTTGTATTTTAAAAATGGAAAAAATTCTTTTATGAAGATTGAACTAATTCCATTAGATTCATTAACACCTTACATAAACAATCCGAGAAAAAGTTTAAATGTAGATAAGGTCGCCGCATCTATTAAAGAGTTTGGATTTCAACAACCTATTGTAATCAATAAAGAAAAAGTAATTCTTGCTGGACATACTAGATATTTTGCATCAAAGAAATTAGAATTAAAACAAGTTCCTTGTGCTATTGCAGAATTATCAGATACAAAACAAAAGGCATATAGAATAGCAGATAATAGAGTTTCCGAAGATAATCAATGGGATTTCCCTTTACTAAATTTAGAAATAGAAGATTTAAAAAAAGATAAATTTGATCTTCCTATATTAGGTTTTACTGAAGAAGAATTAAAAAAATTTATGTCAGTAGATACATTCAATCCTACTGATAAAGACGATCAATCTCAAATAGACGAAGCATCTGAAAAATGCGAAACTTGTGGACAAACATTACCTAAATAAAGATTTATATATTGATTATTGTTCACAGAAAGCTAGTGAATATTCTGTATATAAATGGCATTATTCAAAACGAATGCCTAAATCTAAACTTGTAAGGTTTGGTGTATGGGAAAAAGGCGAATTTAAAGGTACAGTTATTTATGGTTTAGGTGCTAATCCTAAATCAGGTGCATTTCTTCAAGTAGATAATTTTCAATGTCCTGAATTAGTAAGAGTAGCTTTATCGACTCATAAAAACCCTGTATCAAAAATAGTAGGATATACTTTAAGAAAACTTAAAAAAGATTATCCTAAACTTAAAGCAGTAGTATCTTATGCTGATCCTGAACAAGATCATAAAGGTAAAATATATCAGGCTATGAATTGGTATTATTTAGGAACTACATCAAAAGCAAAGGTTTATATACAAAATGGAAAAGAAATACATTCTAAAACAATTTCTGATAGAATTAGATTTGGTAAACTAGATAAAAATCATAAACTAGACTATAAAATTACAGAAGGTAAATATAAATATGTTTATTTGTATGATAAAAAGTTATTAAATCTAATAAGAGATAAAATATTGACATATCCTGCGTGAGCTTTAGAAAGGCTGATTGATACCCTCAATTAGATAGATGGTGCGATTCCAATCCTCACGCTCCATATGTTGCAAATAAGACTAAAAAGACATAAAAAGGACATAATGGCAAGACCAATTAAAAGAGTTGATATAGAAACAGTCAAGAAATTAGCGCAATTACACTGCACATACGAAGAAATTGCAGAGTTTGTAGGAGTGTCAACAAAGACATTACAGAGGAGTTATGTCCACTATATAAAAAAGGGACGAGAGCTGGGCAAAATAAGTTTAAGAAAAGCACAATTTGAGAAAGCATTAGGTGGATCAGTACCTATGATGATTTGGCTAGGTAAACAACATTTAGATCAGAAAGATAAGATTGAACAAACTTCATACAATGAACCATTACCTTTAATAATAGAAACTAAAGCTGAAGAAATAAAAGATGGCAAAAAGAAAAGGTAATCTTTATGGCAGAGTAGAACATGAGCCAGTCTTTCATAAGACTTCTATTGGTCGTAATCCTAGTAAAGCAAAAATGAATAAATCAAAGCGACGTTCATGGAAAAAATACAAAGGTCAAGGCAAATGAAAAGATCAATGTTTTATCCGAATGGCGAATTTATCCCTTATCAAATGCCACAAGATTATAGACCATCACAAGGTAGAGGAAGTTGTGGGAATTGTGGATTGTTTAGCCAAAAGCATATGTTCTGTGGAGTCTATCGGACTAAAGGAGTAAGAGATACTTATGTTTGTAATAAATGGCGACAACGACACATAAAGAGATAATGGAAGAGCCCGTTCACTATTTAGTAATGTTATTATTATCGTTTGATGGTCAGATGATAAAAGAAGCATTAGAGTTTACTAGACCAATGACATTAATGGAATGTGGAGATTTTGCAGATGCTCACAGAGAAGCTATTTCAACATTTAGTTGGGACGATCCAAGAGGATCAGCTTGGTTTCTTAATGATGGTACAGGAACATGGCAAGGACATATTTGTCTACAAGACCCTGATAAAATGTGATATATAAAATTCATTATGGCTAAATATCAAGGACGATCAGTTAAATTAAATAAAATTTTAAGAGGCGATGTCAAAAAGTTTAAAGTTTTTGTTCGTAATCGTAGAACAGGAAGAGTGCAAAAGGTTAACTTTGGATCAAAGACAATGAGTATTAAAAAACATATACCAGCAAGAAAGAGATCATTTATGGCTAGAATGGGTGGAGTCTTGAAAAGAGTTCGTGGACAAAAAACATTGTCGCCAGCTTACTGGGCAATCAAGAGCTGGAGATGATTGATAAGTTCTGTTATTTTATATTTGGCACATTAGATAAATGGTGTGCATGGGTTGATAGTATGTTTGTCAAACCTAAAAAGAAAAGAAAGAAAAAATGAAAAAAGATAATGATACATTTAAAGTTAGTTCAGAATCTAAATTGCAACTGCCATTAGCAAACTTAATTGGAATCATATTGGTTGTATCAGGTGCAGTATTTGGCTATGCAAATCTAACAGGCAGAATCACTAGTTTAGAAACTGCAAGACATATAATGGAAACTGATTTAATTTCAAAATCAGATCAAAAAATTACAGATCAGGAACAATATCTTTTATTAGAAATGTTAAGCAAATCACAAGAAACAACAGATAGTGAAATGCATTCAATGAGAAATAATACAGTAGAATTAAATAGAGCTATGAAAGATATAGAAGAATTAAAAAAAACTATTGAAATACTAAAAGATAAGGTAAGAGCAAATGGAACGCATTAATAGACAAGTTATAGATCATATAAAAGATCAACAACATAAAACAAAACAAATGCACATTATTAAACATCTTAAAAAAGAAGTAGATATAGGAGCTAATGGAACTCAAAAGTATGTATTAAAAAAAGGAATTAATAAAGGTAAAATTATATGACAGAATTAGTAGTAGCTTTACTTATGATTATTAATGGAGAGATTAAGGAAGCAAGAATACAAACATCATTATCAGAATGTTTAAAGGGTAAAAGGGTTGCAATGCGTGATACAAAAGACTCTATTAAGTATCAATGCATAAAGTCTATGGCAGAATTAGAGAAAAATATAGATGGAAGTAAATCAATTAAAAAACTTATATTAAAATGAACAAAGTAGATGTTGTAAGAATATTAGCTGAAGATAAGACATTTGAAAATGAAGTAAGAGACAAAGGCGAAAACGATTTAGAAGTTAAGATTAAAATATTAGAAAAAGAAGTAGATACATTAAAAGCAATAATAAATTTAAAAGAGATTGAATTAACTAGCAATCAAACTAAAATAAAAGAAGTTAAAGAAGATAATAAAAAGTTAGCTAAACAAATTGAGGATTTAGAAAAGGAAGCAAAGGATATGTTATTATATCCATAATTATGAGTTTTAAAGATGATAGATTGGTGTGTAGAAAAGATTGGCAAGATTGCGAGAACAATATTCCATTGGTCTTGGAGAGTACAAACTCACAGAAAATATTACAGAAAGAAGAAGTAAATGGAATTTGTTTTAACAATGATAATGTGTGCCTTTGTTGAGGGAAAGACTACTTGTATGCCACCTCATACTTTTAAAGAAACTTATACAGATGGATATAGTTGCATGCTTGCTGGTTATACAAAATCATATGATAAAATTGTTGAACTTGGACAAGAAGATGTTAATAAATTTAATATCTATATAAAATTTGGTTGCAATGAAAATCAATCTAACAAAACCACAATATCAAGTAAGCACATCAGATAATAGATTTAGAGTTTTAATATCAGGCAGAAGATTCGGTAAAACCTTTTTATGTATTACAGAGATGATGAAATATGCATCAAAGGTAAATCAAACTATATGGTATGTAGCACCTACATTTAAAATGGCTAGAGAAATTGTATGGTCTAAATTAAAAGAAATTTTACATTCGTTTAATTGGATAGAAGAAATAAATGAAACAAATCTACAAATAACAATCAAAAAGACAGGATCAAAAATATCATTAAAAGGTTGTGATAATTATGATTCATTAAGAGGTGTAGGAATAGATTTTTTAATATTAGATGAGTTTGCTGATATTGATGAAAAGGCATGGACAGAAGTATTAAGAGCATCTGTTGCTGATACTGTTGGAGATGTTTTAATGTGCGGATCCCCTAAAGGTTATGGTAATTGGTCTTATAGAATGTACCTTAAAGGTCAGGGAGAAGATAAAGAATGGAAAAGTTTCCAATTTACAACTTTACAAGGTGGAATGGTTTCACAAGATGAAATAGAACAAGCAAAACAAGATGTAGATATTAGTACATTTAGACAAGAATTTGAGGGTACTTTTGAGAATTATGCTGGAAGTGTTTATTATAATTTTCACCCTGTTGAGAATGTAAAACATAAAATTTTAGATTGGACTAAACCTTTACATATCGGATTAGATTTTAACGTCGATCCTATGTCAGCTTCAGTATCTCAAATAGATGGAGATATAATACATTTTGTTGATGAGATTGTAATTTATTCAAGTAATACTGATGAAATGGTTGAAGAAATAAGAAATAGATACGGATCAAAAATGAAAATATTTTTATATCCTGATCCAGCATGTAGGCAAAGAAAGACATCAGCTGGAGGAAGAACTGATTTAACTATATTACAAAATGCTGGATTTAGTGTTAAATGTAAATTAAAACATTCTCCTGTGAGAGATAGAATCAATGCAGTCAATTCAAGATTAAAAGATGCAAATGGAAAGAGACACATCTTTGTTAATCCATCTTGCAAAACAATCATCAATGGTTTACAAAGACAGATATACAAGGAAAATACAAATATTCCTGATAAGGAAGAAGGATTTGACCATATGAACGATTCGATAGGATATTGCATTGAAATTTTAAAACCACTTATCGCTCAAACAAAACCTTTTAAACCATCAAGATGGACACATAAATAATATGGCTTACGCTAGAGATGAAGCATTAGAAACTCATAAAGATTACAAAGAAAATGTAAACTTATGGGAGTATTATATAAGATCGTATAATGGTGGTTATGATTATATGGTCGGTCAATATCTTAACAGATATAATTTAGAATTAGATAATGAATTTAATCAAAGATTAGCAAACACTCCTTGTGATAATCATTGTAAAAATATTATTCAGATTTATTCATCATTTTTATTTAGAGTTAAAGCAAGTAGAAATTTTGGATCAATGGCAGATGAGTCTAGTTTAGAATCATTCTTAAAAGATGCTGATCTAGATGGAAATAGTTTTAACAATGTAATTAAACAAGCACAAAATTATTCTTCTATTTATGGACATTGTTTTATGATTTTAGATAAACCTAAAGTCACAACAAATACAAAGGCAGAAGAATTAGAACAAGACATAAGACCTTACTTATCAATTATTACTCCTGAAAATGTTTTAGATTGGAATTTTAAAAGAGAAATTAATGGAAAATATTATTTAGATTATTTAAAAATTAGAGAAGAAGTAGATAGAAATGGTGGAACTTATATGAGGCTTTGGTATCCTGACAGAGTTGATACAATCTATATGAAAGATGATAGAACAGAGCCAAGTTTAATAGATACTGCCGATAATCTGATTGGCAAAATACCAGCAGTTATTTTATACAATTCCAAAAGTCACAAAAGAGGAATTGGTCAATCAGACCTTACTGATATAGCTGACTTACAGAAATCTATCTATAATGAATTTTCAGAAATTGAACAATTAATTAGATTAACAAATCACCCATCATTAGTTAAGACTCCAAGTGTAAATGCAAGTGCTGGAGCTGGTGCTATTATAGAAATGCCTGATGAGATGGAGCCAAATCTTAAACCTTATTTATTACAACCATCAGGACAGAATCTTCAAGCGATTATGGATTCTATAAATTCTAAAACAGAATCTATTAATAGATTAGCTCATACAGGAGCAATAAGAACAACAAGAAGTCAGATTAATTCAGGAATAGCATTACAAACAGAATTTGAATTGTTAAATGCTAGACTATCTGAGAAAGCTGATAATTTAGAAATAGCAGAAGAACAACTATTTAGATTATATAGTATGTTTCAAGATACACCATTTGACGGAGAGATTAATTACCCTGATTCATTTAACATTAGAGATTACGCAACTGATTTATTATTCTACCAACAAGCTAAAGCAATCAATGTTCAATCTCCAACATTAACTAAAGAGATAGACAAAGAAATAGCTAGAGCAGTAGTTGATGATGATGAGAAGTTAAATAATATCTTTGATGAGATAGATTCTAATAGTCAAGTAGGTGAGTTCACACAAGACGAACCAGCACAAGAAGATCAAGAAGTAGAAGAAGAACAGATATAAAAAAGGCGACCATTTCTGATCGCCCTAGTTTATTTATTTTACAACCCAAAATGTTTTATGAAATTGTAGTGGTTTCTTTGTATTGGGATTTTGTATTGTTCCGTGAAAAGACTCCCAACAACCATCAGACCCTAGCTTATAAAGATGAACAGGGTAAGCATCATTCTTTTTAAATTTAAAAAGATGACCCCAATCTTGCTTCATCATTTTTACACACTCAACAGCAGTATCAATATCCTTAGTACCAACTAACCAAGAAGTTCCCATTCCAATATATATAATGGAAAGATACTGTACTGTTTTTTCCTCTTTTTGTTTTTTCATTTTTTCTCCTGTGTTGTTTTTATTATCCTATTATACCATACGCACTTTTTACAAATGCTCTAGAAGTAAGCAAAGTGAATTAAGGCAAAAAATAAGTGGCTTAGCAGTAGGTAAAAAAAAGTGAAGAAAAAGCTTTTTTGAGTTTTAGAGTTTTTTATGATAGATACAGAAAATGGCAGATATAATCCAAAAAAGTACAGAATACCGAATCAAACAAATCGAACTTGCAGAAGCTAAATATTACAAAGAACTTACAAAAGCATTAGGAAGAATAGAACAAGAAGTTATATCTTTAGCTGGTAAAGATTTACCTACACAAGATGGTAAGTTAATAGAACTACAATCAGCTATTGCAATCAGGCCTAAAATAAAAGCTATTATAGAAAAAGAATATTTACCTTTTGCAGATAGAGTTGTTAGAGAGGGTTTTAATAAACAAGCTAAAAGAATAGAGAAAGCTTTTAAGAGAATAGGTAATATACCTGTTGAGTTTCAAGAACTTACAAAAGGCGATTTAGCTTTAGTACAGAATCTTAAACAACAATACTTTACACAGTTCAAAGATGTATCAAATACATTTACAAGAAGATTATCAGAAAAGGTTTATCAGAATACTTTAGTTGGTTCAGACTTTGCAGATTTAGATAAAGAATTAAGACAAACTATAAATGGAATCTATGCTAGTTCAGATGATGTAGAAGCTAATAAGCTAGTAGAGTTTATAGAAGATAATAAGTTTAAAAAGTCTATGCAATCGCAAGTTGATAAGGCAGTTCAAACATTACAGACTAAATTTGCAAGAGATCGTGCTGGTGAGAATATGAAAAGATATGCTGGTCAGATATTAAACGATTCTTTACGTGATTTTGATGCAACATTAAACTTCAATAAGTCAAATGATGCTGGTTTAACTTTTGTTAAATACTATGGAGATGTAATACCCACAACACGACAGATTTGCAGAAATCTTATAAATGGTGTAATAAAATCTAAGAGATCAGATGGTCTTTTTACGATTGATGAAGTTAGATCATTATGGGCTTCAAGAAGTTGGTCAGGCAAAAAAGCTGGAAACCCTTTAGTAGTTCGTGGTGGTTATAATTGTAGACATCAATGGAGTTACGTCAACCCTGATTGGTATGATAGTGACGGTGAACTAATAATATAGGAGTAAATATGTCAGAAGATAAAACACAAGAAACTTCAACACCTGTTGAAGCTAAAGAAGAAGTACAACAAGAAACAAAACAAGAAAACAAACAAGAAACTAAATCATTTACACAAGAACAATTAGATAACATTGTTCAAACTCGTATTATGGCAGAGAGAAGAAAATACGAGAAAAAGATAGAAGAAGAAAACAAACAGAAAGCTGATATTCTAAAACAAAAAGAATTAGAAGAAGCTAAAACAAAACAAGACTTGGAAAAGATAATGCAAGACAGAATCCAAGAGAAAGATCAAGAAATTAATAAGTATAAACTTGGTCTTAAAAAAGAAAAGATTGACAATTCTATCTTATCTGTTGCATCAAAGAATAGAGCAATCAATCCTCAACAAGTTGTTTCATTATTAGAAAGAGAAATTAAATTAAATGATGATGGAAGAATAGAGGTACTTGATAATAATTCTAATGTACGATATAACCCTAAAGGAGAACTTTTAACAATAGAAGATAGAGTTAATGAGTTTTTAGATACGAACCCACACTTCCGTTTAAGTACAAATCAAGGTTCAGGAAGTAAAGCAAGTATCGGTGGTAATACTGTTAAACCTTTTAACTTACAGGAACTAGACCTTAATAAACCCGAAGATCGAAAAGCTTATGCCGAATATCGTAAGCAAAGAGATTCAGGTGCTGTTAAGATTAACTTAAACAATAAATAATAATAAAGGAAACAAACAATGGCAAACGAAAGCACAAGTTCTACACTATCGGAACTATACACAGAGATAGTGGCAGAAGCTCAATTTGTTGCACAGGAACAATCCATTATGAGAAA
>VMHT01090322.1_pt1 | contig 10275 bp, 11 predicted proteins | sample 4693611 | NCBI WGS metagenome assembly VMHT01 (sample SAMN12280063, study PRJNA550983) | marine metagenome | isolation source: seawater sampled from same location over 5 years 0.02-0.2 micron viral filtrate | place: USA: collected off the coast of southern California halfway between the port... ...
AAATAAGGAAATTTCAGCAATAATTAACTAATTTATACTTGTTAATTAAAAAAAACCTTTGTAAAAAGTTCTCAAATTAAATTAATACGCACACAGTTATTGGTTTTAAACCTCCGGTCCTTAAATGGAAATTACTGTGGTGGCTTAACCGGGAATAAATATGAAGATACCTAACGTTACAATACAACAATTATTAGAAGCTGGAGTTCACCTTGGTCATAAAACGCTAAGATGGAATCCAAAAATGAAAAAATACATTTTTGGTAAAAGAGATGCAATTCACATTATTGATTTAACACAAACTTTAGAGCTGATAAAAATAGCTCTTGAAAAAGTTCATGAAACTATTTCAAACAATGGAAAAATTTTATTTGTTTCAACCAAAAAACAAGCTTCGGAAGCTGTAGCTGAAGTTGCCAAAGAAACAGATCAGTATTTTGTTAACTATAGATGGCTTGGGGGTATGTTAACTAATTGGGGAACAATCTCAAACTCTATTAAAAAACTCAAAAAACTAGAAACAGATTTAATTTCTGAAAATAGAGGTTTTACAAAAAAAGAACTTTTAAAAATGAGTGTAAAAAAAGATAAATTACAAAGATCTTTAGGTGGAATAGCAGATATGAAGAAAGTTCCAGATCTAGTATTTATTATTGACACCAATTATGAATCATTAGCAATCCATGAATCCGTTAAATTAGGTATACCAATAATAGCAATTTTGGACAGTAATTCTAATCCAGATGGGATTAATTATCCAATACCAGGAAATGATGATGCTAGAAGAGCAATTGATCTTTATTGCAATCTAATTAAAGAGACAATTGTATCTGCAAAAAAAGATGCACCATCATTAGAAACCTCTAAATCTCTAGAAAAAAAAAACAACAATGATGCTAAAACTAAAACTTTAGCTGAAAAAGATAGAGAAAAATTAGATAAAAAATTCCTTAAAAAAAAAAAAGAGGAGAAGTTGAATTAAATGAGTGATATCGAAAAAGTTAAAAAACTTAGAGAAGCAACTGGTGCTGGATTTAAGGACTGCAATTTGGCCATTAAAGAATCAGGTGGGGATCTAGATAAAGCAGTTGAAATTTTGCGAGTTAAAGGAATTTCTAAAGCTTCTAAAAAAATGTCTAGAGATGCAAAAGAAGGAGTAGTTGCAGTAAGTGGGGATGAAAACAAAACATCTATTATTGAAGTAAATTGTGAAACTGATTTTGTAGCCAAAAATGAAGATTTTATAAATTTTGTAAAAGAATTAAGTGAACTTAATAACCAAAAAGATTCAAATCTTGAAGAACTTAATAAATCTAAAATGAATAATGGTAACACTGTTGAAGATAATTTAGTAGCATTGATCGCAAAAATAGGGGAAAAAATTACCATTGGACAAACAAAAACAATTGCAAACTCTACGTCAAAAAATTATCAATATTTACACACCGTTGTAAAAGACAATTTAGCTAAACTAGCTGTAGTGGTTTCTTTAGAAACAAAAGACAATTCAGATACTGTTAAGACATTTGGCAAGCAATTGTCAATGCATATAGCAGCATCAAACCCTTTAGCTTTAGAGTCAAGTTTAATTGATAAGAAAATCATTGATAAAGAACAAGAATTAGTTACTGAAGAACTTAAAAACTCTGGTAAACCAGAAGAGATTGCGAAAAAAATTAGTTTAGGTAAAATGAACAAGTTCAAAGAAGAAAATGCTCTATTAACACAAGCTTGGGTTATGGAACCAAAGAAAAAAGTACAAGATGTTTTAAAAGAACTTGCTGTTAATGATTTAAAAATCAAGGAGTTTAGCAGAATTAAAATAGGGGAATAAATGTTTGATGAAAAATCACATAGCCTCAAGATGGACAAATCGATAGAAGCCTTTACTAAAGAGCTTTCGTCACTGAGAACTGGAAGAGCTAATGCAGCAATGTTAGACTTAGTAAAAGTTGATGTTTATGGTCAACAAATGCCAATCAATCAAATTGGAAGTATAACAACACCTGAGCCAAGAATGATAAATATCCAGGTCTGGGACCAAAATAACGTTCCTTTAGTTGATGCAGCAATCAAAAAATCTGAACTAGGATTAAATCCTCAAATCGATGGTCAATTAGTAAGATTACCGATTCCGGAATTAAATGAAGAAAGACGAACAGAATTAAAAAAAATGATTAAATCAATGGGTGAAAAATGTAAAGTATCGATCAGAAACATACGTAGAGATGCAAATGATGAGTTAAAGAAACTTTTAAAATCAAAAGAAATTGGTGAGGATGAGGAAAAAACTTTTGAAAAAAATGTCCAAAATATTACTGATAAACATATTCAAATTGTAGATGATAAAGTTTCAGCAAAAGAAAAAGAAATAATGACCATATGAACCCTCTCAAACATGTAGCCATTATCATGGATGGTAATGGAAGATGGGGTCTAAAGCATAAGAATTCACGTAACGCAGGACACAAAGCAGGACTAAATACTGTTGAAAAAATAATAAAACAAACAATAAAAAATAAAATAAGTTTTTTAACTTTATTTGCATTTTCTACTGAAAATTGGCAAAGACCCAAAAAGGAAATCAATTATTTATTTGGTTTATTAGAAAATTTTTTAATTAATAGAATTGAGGATCTACACAAACAAAATATAAAACTTAAAATTTTAGGATCTAAAAAATTTTCACCTAAATTAAACAATCTTTTGAATAATTCTGAAAAAAAGACGTCAAAAAATACCAAGTTACAAATTAACCTTGCATTAAATTACGGGTCTAAATCTGAATTAATTAATGCCTTTAAGAAAATTAAAAAAAGCAAAAGTACTATAAGTGAAAAAAATTTAGATAAGAATTTACAGACTAAGAATATACCAGATCCTGATTTACTAATTAGAACTGGTAATACGAAAAGATTAAGCAATTTCTTATTATGGCAGTTAGCTTATTCAGAAATATTCTTTGAAAAAAAGTTATGGCCTGCTTTTAATGAAAAAGACTATAATAGAATAATCAAAGAGTACAAAAATATTAAACGAAATTTTGGTAAAATATGATCAATAAAGAATTACAAAAAAGAATACTAAGCTCAATAATCTTAATACCAATAGCAATATTTTTTATCTTTCAAGGAACATTATTTTTTGGTTTTTTTCTATGTATTTTTTTTTTAGCTACATCTTATGAATGGATTAAAATGAATAAGATTAATTCTCTTAAGATTGTTGGGGTATGTTACCTTTTTTTTGCATTTGCCTTTGCATATTTATTGAGAGAATATTCACTTGGATTATTTATCTTAATATTAATAATTTGTATTTTTACTGATCTCGGTGGATATATATTTGGTAAAATTTTTAAAGGACCAAAATTAATTAAAATCAGTCCAAAAAAAACTTACGCTGGTGCTTTAGGAGGATTTATTTTATCATTAGTTGCCGCTTTAATATATTCAAAATATACATTTACAGGGGCTTTAACAAATCTGAATTTATCATTATGGACAGGTATGGGTGTAAATAAAATTTATCTTTTATTTATTTTAGTTATTTCTCTTATAAGTCAAATTGGCGATCTAATAATCTCTTATTTTAAAAGATTAGCAAAAGTTAAGGATACTGGAAATCTGTTGCCAGGGCATGGTGGTCTATTAGATAGAATAGATGGAATTATTTTTGTAATACCTATCTCATATTTATTATTAAATTATTTAAGATAATGAAAAAAAAAATTGCTATATTAGGATCAACAAGTTCTATCGGTAAATCATTGCTAAATATTATAAAAAAAGATAAAAAAAATTTTAAGATAGAATTATTGACAGCCAATACAAATTATAAAGATCTAATCAATCAAGCAAAACAATTTGAAGTTAAAAATTTAGTTATTACTGACTCTAAAAGTTTTGAAAAATCTAAAAAATTTTACAAAGGAAAAAAAATTAACATTTTCAAAAATTTTGAAAATTTAAAATTTATTTTACCAAAAAAAGCAGATTATGTAATGAGTGCAATTTCTGGTATCGGTGGATTGTCACCAACATATAAAATAATTAAACATACAAAGAAAATTGCTATTGCTAATAAAGAAACAATTATTTGTGGCTGGGATCTTATTTATAAAGAATTAAATAAATATAAAACCAACTTCATACCGGTTGACTCTGAGCATTTTTCAATTTGGTCATTATTACAAGAACATACGTCCAATGATATTGAAAAAATTTATATCACTGCTTCTGGAGGTCCATTTTTAACCTTACCAAAAAGAAAATTTTCAAAAATTTCAATTAAAAAAGCTCTTAAACATCCTAATTGGAATATGGGAAAAAAAATCACAATAGACTCGGCTACATTAATGAATAAAGTTTTTGAGGTAATTGAAGCTAAGAACATATTTAATTTACCTTATAAAAAGATTTCAATTTTAACACATCCAGACTCTTATATTCATACAATTATTAAATTTAAGAATGGTTTAATTAAAATACTTGCACATGAGCCAGATATGAAAATACCAATTTTCAATTCTTTATACGATAAAAAATTTAGATCAATGAATACTAAACCAATCAATATCAAAATTTTAAATAATTTAAATTTAGAAAATGTAGATACTAAAAAATTTTCGTTTGTTAAAATTTTAGAGAAGATGTCAAAATATAGCTCATTATTTGAGACAATTTTAATTACAGTAAATGATTATTTTGTGCACAAGTTTTTAAAAAAAGATATTAGTTTTGAAAAAATGATTTTTTTAATTAACAAATTTGTTAATCTTAAAAAATTTCAAAAATATAAGAAAATTAAGCCTAAAAATGTTAAAGATATCTATCGATTGAGGGATTATGTGAGTTCCAAAATGGACTCTTTAGGTATATAAAGCCTTCTTTTCTGGTATATAAATTTATTTTTATGATAAAAATTTTATTTAAACTTTTTACTATATTAGTTATTTTTAATTCAACTGCTATAGCAGACATAATATCAAAAGTTGAAGTAAAAGGTAATCAAAGAATTTCAAAAGATACAATCATTGTTCTTGGTGAAATTCAGCTTAATCAAGATTTTGATAATATAAAGTTAAATGAGACCTTAAAAAAATTATATGAGACAAATTTTTTTGATAACATCTCCTTATCTATTGATGATGAAATTTTAAAAATTAACGTAATCGAAAATCCTATAATCGAAAACATAGAAATTACTGGAATTAAAAATAAGAAAATTTTAGAGGATATTACTAATAAGATTTCACTTAAAGATAGAATGTCTTTTACTGAAAATCTTTTAAATAAAGATATTGAGTTAATAAAAAATATTCACAAAACTGCAGGATATTACTTTGTTAACGTAACCCCTTCCATAAACAAAAATGACCAACTTAATTCAATTAGGCTAATTATTAATATTGAACAAGGAAAAAAAGCTAAAATTAAACAGATTTTATTCATTGGAGATAAAAAAATAAAAGATAAAAAATTATTAGAGGTAATAGCTTCTGAAGAACATAAATTTTGGAAGTTTGTATCACAAAAGGTTTATCTTAATCAAAATATAATTAATTTAGATAAAAGACTTCTAGAAAATTATTATAAAAATAGAGGTTATTATAATGTCAAAATTTTAAATTCCTTTGCTGAACTAAACAACGAAGAATCTTTTAAACTTGTTTTTAATATTGAAGCTGGAGATAAATATTACTTCAATAATTTTAATCTTTCGTTACCTGAAGATTATGATGAGAAAGATTTTGATAAAGTTAAAAAATTATTTAGCAAACTTAAAAATAAGAAATACTCTGTAGACTCTATAGAAAAAATATTAAAAGAAATTGAATTAATTGCCTCCCAAAATTTGTACGATTTTATTGATGCTAGTGTAAGTGAAAATATTGTTGAAAAAAATAAGATTAACTTTGATTTTAATTTAAAAGATAGTGAAAAATTTTATGTAGAAAGAGTAAATATTTTTGGGAATTTTAATACACTTGAAGAAGTGATAAGAAATAAATTAATAGTAGATGAAGGGGATCCTTTAAATGAACTTTTGTATAACAAATCCATAGATAGAATTCGATCAACTGGTTTTTTTAAGAAAGTCAATGCTGAAATTGTTGATGGTTCCACACCGAATAACAAGATTATTAATGTTAAAGTTGAGGAACAAGCAACAGGTGAAATTTCGATGGGTGCTGGTTATGGCACATCTGGTTCAATGATTGGTGCTGGAATAACCGAAAAAAATTTCCTTGGTAAAGGTATAAATTTAGACTCAAGTATTGAAATATCAGAAGAGTCTCTCAAAGGTAAATTTATCTATTCAAAACCTAACTTTAATTATTCAGACAACACACTATTCACATCTGTAAGAGCTACAACTACAGATAATTTAACTGATTTTGGTTACAAAACTTCTGATACAGGTTTTTCAATAGCAACTCGATTTGAACAATACGAAAATCTTTATTTTAGACCTGAATTAGATTTAAGTTTAGAGGAAATTGAGACTAATTCGTCTGCGACTACGACACTAAAAAAACAAGAAGGTACATATTCTGATTTTTATTTCAACTACGGTTTGGATTATGATTTGAGAAATTCCAGATTTAATCCTAGCTCAGGATACAAAACTACTTTCTATCAAACATTACCATTAATTTCTGAAAATAATGAGATAAATAATACTTTTATTACGACACACTATAAAACCCTAAATGAAAATTCCGGAATGATTGGTAAAGCAAGTCTTTATTTTAAAACAGTTCACTCTCTTTCAGATGATGATGTCAGAATTTCTAAAAGAGCATCCTTACCCTACCAAAGATTAAGAGGATTTAAAAAAGGTGCTATAGGTCCTATAGATGATGATGATTTTGTTGGTGGAAATTATGCAACATCAGTCAATATTTCAACTACTTTACCAGGACTTTTTAGGACTGTTGAAAATATCGACATGTCTTACTTTATCGATGCAGGTAATGTTTGGGGTGTTGATTACAGTGACACCATAGACGACTCCAATTTTATCAGAAGCTCAACAGGTGTTTCCTTAGATCTAATAACTCCAGTTGGACCTTTATCTTTTTCTTGGACACAACCACTTACTAAAAAATCAACAGATAAAACTGAAACTTTCAGATTTAACTTAGGAACTACTTTTTAATGATAAAAAGATTTATAAAATTATTTTTTTTTACTTTTCTTTTTTCTTTTAATATTCTGAATTTAAATGCCAATGATAATATTGCCTTTATCAACTTAAATTATGTTTTTGATAATTCAAATGCTGGCAAAAAAATCATTAATGAAATTAAAGAAAAACAAAAAAAAAATAATGATGAATTTAAAAATTTGAAAAAAAAATTTGATACGGACAAAGGAAAACTTGAAACACAAAAAAATGTTCTTTCAAAAGAGGAATTTGAAAAAAAATTTTTTGAATTAGAAAAAAATTTAAAAGATTATAATTTGAAAATAAGAAACAAAAATAATGCTCTTACAAAATTTCAACTAGACGCTAGAAAAGAATTTTATTTAAGTTTACAACCAATATTAGAAGGTTATGCAAAAGAAAATTCAATTGATATAATTTTAAAAAATGAAAATGTATTAATAGGTAAAACTAGTTTAGATATTACTAAGAATATTTTAGATTTGTATAACGCAAAAATAAAAAAAATCTCAGTAAAATAATATGAATTTAAATAAATCACAAATAATTGATCTATTACCTCATCGTGAGCCAATGCTATTGATAGACGAATTGAGAGATATAAAAAAACTTCATTCTGCAACAGCTATAATGAATGTAAAAAAAGATGCATTTTACGTAAACGGACATTTTCCAGACCAACCTGTTATGCCAGGTGTATTAATTGTTGAAGCTTTTGGTCAAGCTGCTGCTGCCTTAACAGCACATGGGTTAGATAAAAAAACTTATGAAAACAAATTAGTTTTTTTAATGAGTGTAGAGAAAGCAAGATTTAGAAATCCTGTGATACCAAATTGTCAACTAGAACTAAAGATTGAGGCGGTAAGATCTCATGGAAGAGTGTGGAAATACAAAGGCGAAGCTTACGTTTCTGAAAAAAAAATGGCTGATGCACAATGGTCAGCTACTATTGTTGATAGAAAATAATCTGTAATATTTGTTGATACAAAGATTTTAAAGTTTTTTGATAAAAGTTATTTAATGTTGAATCCTTTTTTTAAAAATACTGGTCCTTTTAGTATTGAAAGACTTTTAGAAAAGTCTTCTATTAATAATTTAGAAAATTTTAAAAAAGATAAGATTTATGATGTTAAAGATCTTGTATCTGCAACTAGTAAAGATTTAACTTTTTTTCACTCAAAAAAATATTCTTCCTTAGCATCATCGACCAAAGCATCATATTGTGTGACAATGAAAAATCTTTCAAAGTTTTTACCAAATAATTGTAAAAAAATAATTGTAGAAAATGTTTTGTTGAGCATGGCTAAAATAACAAAAGAATTTTATCCTGACTCAATTGTTGATGATTTTGATAATTCAGCAAAAGATATAATCAAAACATCTTTTAAGAAAAAAGTTAAATACGGAAAAAATGTTTTAATCGGAACAAATGTGAAAATTGGAAAAAATTGTTTAATAGGCCATAATTCAATTATTGAAAAAAATGTAGTTATTGGCTCTAATTGTTCAATTGGTTCAAATGTTATTATTAGAAACACAATCATTAATAACAATGTTAATATTCTAGATGGTTGTGTTATTGGAAAAAAAGGCTTTGGTTTTCTCCCAGATAAAAATCAAAACATTAGATATCCTCATATTGGAATTGTAATTATTAATGATAATTCTGAAATTGGATGTGGATCAACAATCGATAGAGGATCTTTATCAAATACAGTAATAGGAAAAAATACTTTTTTAGATAATCAAATTCACATTGCTCACAATAATAAAATTGGTGACAATTGTATCATTGCTGGTCAAGTAGGGTTTGCAGGAAGTTCATCTATTGGTAATCATGTGATGATAGGTGGACAAGCAGGTGTTTCTGGTCATCTTAAAATTGGTAATAATGTTCATATAGGTGGTGGCAGTGGTGTAATAAATGATATTTCTGATAACACAAAAGTTATGGGGTATCCTGCAAAAAATTTAAGAGAATTTATTAAGGACAATAGATGATACACAAAACTGCTGTAATAGACAAAAGTGCACGGATAGATACAAATGTTGAAATTGGACCATATTGTGTAATTGGACCTAATGTAGAAATTGGTCAAGGTACCAAAATACAATCTCATGTAAGTATAACTGGTTTTACGATCATCGGTAAAAATAATAAGCTGTTTCCATTTGCTTCAATTGGTAATGAGCCCCAAGACTTGAAATATAAAGGTGAAAAAACAAAACTAACCATTGGTGATGGAAACACAATAAGAGAATATACAACAATAAATACAGGAACTATCGGTGGTGGCGGACTTACAAAAATTGGAAATAATTCATTACTTATGATTGGTGTTCATGTGGCTCATGACTGTGTTGTTGGTAATAATGTTGTAATTGCAAATAGTGCTGCCATCGCTGGCCATGCTGAAATAGGAGATCAAGTTATAATCGGGGGAAATTGTGGAGTTCAACAATTTACAAGAATTGGAAAAATGGCAATGATTGGTGGTATGACCGGTGTATCTAGAGATGTAATACCTTATGGATTATCTCTTGGAAACAGAAATTATCTTGATGGAATTAATTTAGTTGGTTTAAGAAGAGGTAAAGTTCCAAATAAAGATATAATTTGTCTTTCAGATGCATATAAAGAAATTTTTAAAACAGAAAGTTTAAATGAAAATTTAAATAAACTTAATGGAAATTTTAGAGATAATTTTTTAGTACAAGAAGTTATTGAATTTATTAATAAAGATAAAAAAAGACCAATTTGCACACCTTTTTCTAAATAAAATGATCGGTTTATTTCTTGGAGGCACAGATTTTCCACAAAAAATATTACAAAATATTAAAAAAAAAAATCTTAAGTATTTTATAATAGATCTAACAAAAAATAATATTTTCAAAAAAGACAAATATTCATATTTCATAAATATTGGAAAATTTGGAAAAATTCTTGATTTAATTCATAAAAAAAAATGTAAGAAAGTGTTATTTGCTGGAAAGATTGAAAAGCCTAAAATTTCAAATCTTAGGCTTGATATTAAAGGTGTTTATTATATTCCAAGAATTATTAAAGCCGCAAAATTAGGTGACGCAGCAATTTTAAAAGAA
>VMHT01113643.1_pt1 | contig 10274 bp, 21 predicted proteins | sample 4693611 | NCBI WGS metagenome assembly VMHT01 (sample SAMN12280063, study PRJNA550983) | marine metagenome | isolation source: seawater sampled from same location over 5 years 0.02-0.2 micron viral filtrate | place: USA: collected off the coast of southern California halfway between the port... ...
AACAGAAGAAGAAACTGATCAAGACGATCAAGAATCCATTCAGGTACTTCAGACTGAACTTCAGTAGGTACGGTGGTGAGGTCGCGATGGGCACCATAACCAAGGACCAGTTCGAGTATTGGTACGACAACGACGGCTTCGAGGAGTACATGGCCGCGGTGGATTTCGATGCCGATGATGCCAACAAGGAGATACCCAAACGAGCACAGTTCACACACCCGTTCTACGAGTACAGTGACATCTGTCACCTGTCAGGACCAGAATGGGCGGGAGGACAGACACTCTACATCGAAGAGGTGAACAAAGACGGCAATCCAATGGACGACGGTGATGGTGGTTATGTGAAAGACATCCAGCACGACTTCGATGACTTCACGTCACTGGGGGCCACCGTTGAATGTGAGGAGACGCATAACTCCGGTTCCAAGAGTTGTCAGGACCATTATTATGTGTTCGGACAGTATTTCAACAAGGGTGGTTGGCACACGCCAGACATCATCAAGACCGATGTGGATGGCATCGTGATGGACAAACTGAAGATCCGATACACGGATGCGGACGGTTTCAAGGTCTTCAATGAGGTGGAGTATGATGGAGAAGTGTACTATCTTGAGGAGGATAGCACCGGAAAATCGTCAAGTTTCTATGTGATGGAGGGCGACGACGTCTAGAAAAGTCAATGAATATGCGACTTCTAGCACGGTTGACGCTATTACCAGCCATGTTATACTGAATTATGAACAAAGGAGTTGAAAATATGTATAAACGAGACGACTATTATTATTCTGTGATTTCCACAGAAGATCTATATAAAGAATTGAATAAAAATTACACGGGCGAAACTGACTTGGTACAGTCTTTGATGTCTAGAGCAATCAGCAATGGTTGGGTAGAAACAAGACACGAGTTAGGCGTAGCCAATGAAGAACTTTGGAGCCTAAATGATTGGCCCGAAGGCGAAGGCTTTGGTAGTTCTGATCATTATGAATATGACAGAAGAATCAAGGAAACTATCGCTTCAGAAAGAAAGTTCTTACAGGTAGAAGACGAGTTGGTTCAGATCAATAAACTTACTGAATGTCCTAAGAACGACACGGTGAGAAAATACATGATCATGAATGAAGAATTAAGACAAGGCTTAACACAGGGAGGACAATAATGGCGACTAGAGCGAGGATAGGTATAAAACAGAAGAGCGGAAGAATAATAGCATCGTACCAACATTGGGACGGCTACCCAGGTGGACTAGGATACAACCTATGTGAAAATTGGGAGAACTCAAAGAAGGTCACTGATGCGATCAAGTTAGGTGACAGTAGCAAGTGGGGAGTGATCATAGGTGAGAAGCACGACTTCGATGCTGACAGACACGGTTCGGACTTCGAACATATGAATTGCTATTACAACCGAGACAGAGGCGAGAAGGATTGTGGATACAAGGTCTACAAGGATGAAGCCGAATACATTGCAAACGGTTTCAGATCAGGAGAACAGTATGTGTACCTTATGAAGGACACAGGCGACAAGGACTATCTTGGCAATCCGAAGTTCACTTGGTACTATGTGGAGAGCAGATACACTTCAGAAGGCAAGGAAGTGATCGACGATGCTTTCAAACCTTTGGAGAGATATGCAATCTTAGAACACATCGACATCCTGAAGAGAACATTGGAACAGATGGATGAAAGGAAGGTGGCCTAGATGGTAAGGATAGATTGGAGATACATCAAGGAGAGAGGTGACTACAAGGAGGACGAATCAAAGAACAGAGGGTTCAGCCTTGTGGAAGTGGATACAGAATACGATGTGAAGACGGTGTTGGAATCTTTCTATGAGAGTATGAAGGAGCCAGTAAAAATTATCAACATAAGAAGAGAGGAAATAATATAGTGAGCAAGGTGAAGAAGGTTGCATTATCATTTGGTGATGGAATGTTATTCGCTTCGTACACAGTTCTACCAGTGATTGGTATTATGTGGGCGACGGGTATAGTAAGTTTAAACATATAAGGAGGGGCAGATGCCCAAGAAAGAAAAGATATGGACAATGGGGAACAAGGGTCCGACAGGACCTTGGGTTTGGCATGTCTGGATCAAAGGTAGCAAGAAACCTGTAAGGGTCGTGGCGTTTGATTTAGAACATATCAAGTGTCAGTTAGAAGGCAAGACGTTGATCAAGGCCGTGAAGCAACCGGAGGAGAAGGATGAGTTCTCATCTGTACCGTTAGGACCAAAGGGTTCCAAAGTGAACAGGCCAGCGGACTATGACAAGGGATTTAAGATATTGAGGGAATGGGTAGACCTAAATGGTGGACCACCGGAGGAAATCAGGGTGAAATTGCGAGAATTATTCATAGATTATGAAGTGGCCAAGAGAAAAACCACAAGATATAGTGCCAGAAAAAAGAAAAGACACAAAATATAGTGTCTTTTGGAGGTTGACGCTATCCGTTGCCATGTTATACTGAATTATAACCAAACAAGGAGTTGAACATATGAATACAATAGAAGAAAACAAAGACCTTTTAAAATTCAATGCAGAAGGCATCGAGCCTGCAGATATGTTTATCAATGCGAGAGCAAAGGCAGTAGAAGCCGTTGATAAGTTCATGGAAGGCAGAGAGGAACCAATGTACTGTGGTTTCGCCAATATTTCGATACATCCTGCAAGGGGTAGATTTGTTTCTATCATGAAGAAGGCAGGCATAGGCGATAGCGGTTTCAGAGGCGGATACAGAATATCTTATTATGATATCATGCCACAAGATCACCAATATGCTAGAACACAGTCGTTGGACATCAAAGAAATTGCCACGGAGGCTTTCAGAGATGAACTTAGAAAATATGGTTTGACTGTATATGCAGAAAGCAGAGCAGACTAGTGTCAGGAACATTAGAATTCGTATTACAATCAGCGAGGGCCGTTATGGCCTCGCTGGCTATGTCCTATGAGGTGGAGACAGGAGTGAGTGTGAACGAACACGAATTGAAATGTATGGCACAGAACATCTACTTCGAAGGTAGAGCGGAACCCATGATGGGCAAGATAGCGATAGGCCATGTGGTCATGAACAGAATTGAAGACAAGAGATTTCCAAGTACCATATGTGATGTGGTGCATCAAGGTCCTGTAAGGGAGTCATGGAAGACAAAGAAAGATCCTACTCTGGCAAAGAAGGACAGAATTTATTATCCAATCAAGCACAGATGCCAATTCAGTTGGTGGTGTGATGGACAGAAGGACATTATTTGGGCAACATACATGAACGGTGAGGTCATAGAATCAAACATGACGGCCTGGAGAGATTCAATCCATGTCGCATTATTCATCATGAACGGTGACTATGCGAAGGATCCGACTCACGGTGCAGTTTTCTACTACAACCCACACATCGCGAATCCAAACTGGGGCAAGATTTACAACGAAACCGCTATGATAGGTAATCATAGATTTATGAAGGATAGATAATATGCAACCATGGAAAGTGATACAAGAACTTGAAGCAGACAATTCGAGATTGAAGAAAGAGGCAATCATTAAAAGGGAAAGCGATGCGGATAACGTCAGATTCTTCAACGGCATAGGAGCGGCCTTGGACGGCTTCAGAACATTCGGAGTCCAGAAGGTGCCAGTTGCTAAAAAAGATGGCACAGGCATCACACAGACAGAATTCGATGACGTTTTGAGACAGTTGGAGGACAGAACTCTTACAGGCAACGCCATGAAGGATGTGATCCAAGACCTATGTGATAGGTCAAACATGGAACAATGGAATGACTGGTATCGTAGGATCCTGATCAAGGACCTGAGATGTGGGATGACCCACAAGACCGTGAACAAGTTCAGCACAATGAAGGTTCCTGTGTTTGAATGTATGTTGGCCACAGACTCTGCCAAGCACGAGAAGAAAATGGTGGGAGAGATGCTCATAGAACCCAAACTAGACGGGGTTAGGGTGATTGTGATATGTGATGTGGACAAAGATGAAGTGAAACTGTTCTCAAGGAACGGTAAGGAGTTGTCTAACTTTCCAGAGATCAACAAGCAATTTGATGAGATGCTAGATCAGATGTCAGAGAGCATGGTGTTCGATGGTGAGGTCATGAGTGATGATTTCCAGACATTGATGAGAGAGATACACAGAAAAGGTGGGGCCAAGACCAAGGATGCCAAACTCAACCTTTTTGATTGTATGCCACTCTATAATTTCATGGACGGCAGTTGCGTCGATCCGATCACGGAGAGAAAGAAATGGTTAGATGGATACAAGTTCGGGCCAAATATTAATGTGGTCGAGTCAGTGAGGATCAATTTGAGTGATGAAGATGGACAGAAGCAGTTCGCAGATTATAACAAGATGTGTATAGACAGAGGATTCGAAGGCATTATGGTGAAGCCGGTAGGTGGCATTTATGAATGTAAGAGAAGCACAGGATGGTTGAAGGTGAAACCATTCATAGAAGTGTCATTGAAGGTCACGGATGTAGAAGAGGGCACAGGTCGTAATGTAGGCAAACTAGGTGCTCTGGTAGTCGAAGGCACAGACATGGACAAGTTTATCAAGACCAATGTTGGATCGGGTCTAACAGACACAGACAGGGAAACATTTTGGTCTGCTAAAGACAAATTGATTGGGCAGATAGTTGAGATTAGGGCAGATGCGATAACACAGAATCAAGACAGCAAGGATGAATGGAGTTTAAGATTTCCTAGATTCTTAAGATTCAGAGGATTCGAACCAGGAGAGAAGTTGTAATGCCAAAGAAATACGAGCATGGTTATATGGAGGCAAAGACATCCGGTGGAGCGGTCTATGAACTTGGTGTTAGGACATCCAAGAACGCCAAAGCCGTGAGAAGGATCGCTGAACCATTGATGCAGAAACACTGGCATGACAAGGTCACAAATTTACATAGAATTTATAGAGTTGCTGAATATCTCTATAAAAGACAAAGGAGAAACAAATGACAAACAAGATAAACTTGGTGATCAACCTATCCATATTGGCTCTGTTGATTTACCTATCGGTGGCGGTGAAACAGATACAGGACAAGGTGTTTCCTGATCCCAACATCATGCAACCGGCCATGGGGTACGATAACTCATTAGAGATGAAGTATAACATTCAAACCCTTTTGAACAATATAATAGAAGAAGCAATAACCAAAAAGGAGAGCCAATAATGGACGAACTAGATAACATACTATCAAACATCGACCTCGAGGAAGAGAAGAACGAAGTGAAAGAGAACTATGCAGACGAATGGTGGTGCATGGATTGTGAACACGGTCCAATGGACGAGAAGGACGACAAGTGTGACAGATGCGGTACCAAGAACAGCCAGTACGGTGATGAGGAGATTACAGGGTGGGAAGACGAAGACATCGAATCAGAGGTTGAGGAGATATGGTAGGCAACCCTTTCATTCTCGTAGAATTTCCGGAGGATGACCCGCTGGGTAATTATTTCAATCTTAAAGATTTTGAAAATGATTTCATACCCAAAGACACCAGTGTACCATTGGTAGACCAAATAAAGCACAGAGTGGAGGGCAAGAAAGATGTCTTGATTATGCTTTCCGCGAATCGACAGGGTGCCTTGGCAAGACTTTTTGAAGAAAAATCTATCTACAATAATTTCAGAGAAATGGTCAGTACCGGAAGAATAAAAGTAATTATTTACAGTAATATAGACACCTTGGTTAATCTTTGTTGGCATACATCACCGGATCTTACATCTTGGATCAACGAACTAAGACCGTTCGTGTTGGCTGACGGAATACCAGGTAAATCTTTTAAAGAAAAATACTATAAATGCCAATTTATAGAGATAGGAAATCCTTTTTTCAACTATCGAATGGCATATCCTCAACTTGGTGTATTAAAGAAACACGAACCCAGAAATGATTTCTTGTGTCTAATGAGTCAGAAACGAATGGCACCGCACCGTGATCTTTTACATGAACAGATGAAAGCAAAGGGTCTGATAGGAAAAAATATCTACAAGTTTGGGCCAAGGAGCAAAAACACTTTTGATGATCTACAATATTCTTTTGACATAGAAAAATTACACACTGGCTGGCCAGACGGAGTGCCGGTAATCCATTACTACAACCAGACCAATCTAGAAGTGGTGGCAGAGACATTTGGCGACGAAAACACCAATGATAGTTTTTTTATAACAGAAAAAACTGTTAAACCTATCACGATGAGGCATCCGTTTATGGTCTTGTCCAGTTTTAATTTCCTTAAGAATTTGAGAAATCTTGGATTCAGAACATTTGAAGATCATCTCGATGAATCTTATGACACAGAACAAGACGTCAATAAGAGGATAGAAATAATTACCAATAATTTAACGAAACTTAAAGGTGCCAGCACTGAATTTTATACAAACACTCGTGAAATAAGGGATCACAATCATTTGAATCTGCAACACCAAATTGGCACCTATCAGAATAGACTCTGGAGGACCATGGACGAGTTTTTAAAAAATTTATTATAATGAAAGGAGAAAAAATGACAAAGTATAGCAGTCACGATTGGAGAAAAAACACAGATGATGCTGTCGTGGTAAATGAACGAGGTGACAATGTGTTGAAGGTAAACTCGAGCAGGGTGATCTTTACAAACCCTAAAACACTGAAAGAGGAAACGGTTGATATCTCGAGGTTGGTAAGAGTGTTCGTTAACAATAGAGATGATCTGAAAAGGAGTGTAAAATGATAAAAACAATGACACAAGACACGAAAGATAAGATAGCAGAGCTCGAGAGACAGAAGATTGAATTGAATGATCAACTGGAGACCTTGGGATATTCAGGCAACCTGGTGCGTATGTATCAGATCGAAGAAGACATTTTTGAAATCGAAGACACCATCCAGAAGTTGATTAAGTAGATGCATGAATCATTTGAAAATATCGTTATCGGCCGTGTTCGATTCTGTGCCGCCTGACTGTAGGATAACCTGTTGTGGAAAAGAACTATTCAATTCGAGAGTGACAGGAGATACAGAATTAGAATTCGATATAGGCTCTTTCAAAAAATTTAATCTCCAGATCGAAAAGGCCGGCAAGACAGTTGCCTTGGTAGATAAGGAAGAACGACAGATAATATCAATTACCAACATTAATCTTAACGGAATTGATCTAAAGATAAAGGAGTTTGGCCTATTTGAAATTAAAGGCAATCCCTACGTCAATGATCACTCTATTCAGACTAATGAATTACACCTCAATGGAGTATGGACCATGACCTTGCCATCGAGAACTCTCGTAGGTAATATCTCACACCGTCTGGAAAACATTGAGATGCGAGATACATTGATGGACTGTGATGTGGCCTGTTTTGGTTGTGTCCAGACTCATGGATGGCGTAGGGAAAGTAATATATCATGGCCACACCAACTGAAACTCCTGACAGGCCTGTACATCATGAATTATGGTATCTATAGTTCAAACACCAACGAGATAACCTCACTTGTAGAGCATTATATTAAAAATTTTAAGGCAGAAACAATCCTATTGTACCTTCCCCACAATTTCAAAAGACAAGTTATAAAAGAGGGAGAATATAAAAATGTAGGGCCACAGGATCCTGTGAACAAGGAACTGTTGTGGCACGGGGAAGAACATTCAATCGCAGTATTGACAGGAGAACTGTATCAGTGGTTAGAAAAAATATCATCTCATACCAAAATTTTCTTTGGCACATATCATCCGAGTGAATACGACCTTTATCATAAAACCAAACTGAAAAAATATATGATTCCTAATCTGAATCATCACTTATATCCAAATGCTTCAGACAAACAACACATTGGCGAAGAATTTCATATAGATTTGGCTAAAAATATCAAAAAGTTCCTACAATTAGGTTAAAAATCTTCCATTTCTAGCGACTTATTAGGTGGTTGACGGTATTACCTCCCGTGTTATAATGATTATATAACATTTTAAAAAAGGAGTTGAAATATGTTAGATAAGATAGAAAAAAAAATAATAGACTTTACAAGATTGACAGGTCTAGCAGAAAGAATTACTATGAGTCATGGCACTTTGTATGTGACTCTACACCAACCAGAACAATGCGATCATTTCCACAAGGTTATTAGAACTTTCTTTGTTGATAACATCAGCAATGACGGTGGCGTTAATATGTACGCCGTGGGCGATGAGTTCGCTTTTGACTTCGTTCCAGAAGACAGAGAAGCACCGGTGTTCGTTGAACCTTATTCAGATGAGAAATATTCTGGTAAGGAGATAATGGACAACACTGAAATGGGTATATGGTCAGAGTTCGCAGAAGAAGAACTGTTGAACAACATACCTGCAGACGTTGATACAATGTTGGATCTTGAGAACGATGCGAAGGAGGGTAGATAATGTATAGACCAGGAAAAGAAGATCCTGATTTGTCTTTATCAAACGGATACAGGGAGGCATCTACACCAAAACAATCTTTGGGTTGGTACTTGGATGCAGTTGATAAGAGCGATGAAGCGATTGAAAATAATCCAAAGGTTTTTCTAGACAAGAACTTTTTGGCGAAAGTTGAGTTGGTTAAAGATGCCATGATTAACTTTTTTGATATTGACGAATCAGATATCTATGTGACGGCGAGGCAGAATCAAAGCAAACCTTTCTATACCGTGAAACCGTCAAATCATAATTTTAATCTAAAATCTAGACAAGAAAAATTGGACCAACTTTATAATCCGATTAGAAGTTTAGGTGGCTTTATAAAAGAGGAACAGAAAAATGGATGTTATAGAGTCAAAATATTTTATGAAGATCAAAGCAAAGGAGCGAATTAATATGACAAGAAATAGTTGGATAGTGAAACAGGTCTACACAGATGCGAAGAAGAACCTAGGTTGGTTGTTCAAGATCGTACTGTTGGCAGGTGGTTTCATAGCAGGAATCAAGTTGTTAATGTTCTTCAATGTACCAAAGGAGATATTGTTTCCGGTGATGTGGATAGCATTCATCTTGGTAGCGATCTACAAATGGTACTCGATGAAATATGATTGGCAAGAAGACACGCCAAACAGATATGACAGAGCAGTGAAGAAATATATCAAAGAATCAAAGGGAGGAAAATAATGTACGATTCAGAATACGATGAAGTGAAGAAGATATTGGATGCCAATGAGGTCACAGACCTAGACCAGATAGAATATGGTTCAGAGGTGTACGAAGACCTATACAATTACTATGTGAACTCGGGCGAGATGCCATATGGTGTCATGAAGGCCAGAGAGGGCACACCAGATGAATGGATCATAGACAGACTGATAGACCTGGGATTTGACCTAGAAGAACAGAATGATCCAAATGGATTACCTCTGAATTTCACAGACAAGTACCACGACGAGGAGATGGCATAGTGTCAGACGAGATCAATTACTCCAGCAAGACTTTGAGGGCGATCGCCACAAACGGTCTGCCCTTGAAGATAAAGGCGGAGTGGACAGACAATGATTATTGGGAACGGATACATCCAGACTCAGACGACCTGAAATGTGTAAATGTCGCAGGTTGGCTTGTAAGGATCAATGGTAAAAAATATCCTAGGGGACACACAGACGGAGATGGTAATCCAGACTGGACCTATAGATACACACCAGGACAAGGACAGACAGAAGCAGGTAGGAAGATAGCCATAGAAAGGGCATTGGGAGAGGCCAGGTTGACGATTTGGTAATCTACATTATAATGAAACTAACAAAGGAGAAACTGATATGAAGACTTATACATTTTGGGTGACTATCGAAGGTAAAGGCCCGTTGAAAGTTGCAGAAGATGGTAGAACGGCCAGTGAGGCCAAGACTATCGTTGAAGCAAGATTTCCTGGTGCGAGAGTTGTATTCGCGGAGGGATTCTAGTTGCAACCAAAAGAATCAAAATCAGACAGGCACTTCTACTTCTCGATTATGAAGAGCATATTAAGATTTGGTGCCTGTTATGGATTATGGATCACGGGAGATCAGATGCTCATGACAGTCGGCGTACTATTTGGACTGGCAGAAGTGTTGGGAATAACGGAAGAACTGTAGGTTGACGCATTGGTAATCCGTGTTAAAATATAGAATAAAAAAAGGAGTTGAATATGCAGAAAGAAATAATAGACAGAGATAATCCACACAAGGATATCGGCAAGAAGAAATTCAGAGTTAGAAAATATTACACAGCCTGGGTTGAGTACGATGTGGTCGCAGACACGAAGGATGAAGCGGATTCTATCGCGATGGAGCATTGTGGGATCGAGAAGAT
>VMHT01126167.1_pt1 | contig 10273 bp, 5 predicted proteins | sample 4693611 | NCBI WGS metagenome assembly VMHT01 (sample SAMN12280063, study PRJNA550983) | marine metagenome | isolation source: seawater sampled from same location over 5 years 0.02-0.2 micron viral filtrate | place: USA: collected off the coast of southern California halfway between the port... ...
CAAGCGTGAAAGCGGACTGTCCCTGTACGACCTCAAGGATTCTGGTGACATCGAGAACGACGCTGACGCAGTCGTACTTATGTGGCCGAAGGGAGGGGACGTTGAGTCAGCCAAGAAGGTTGACGCAGTCGGACCATACACTGAGTTGCAATACTCAGTTGCTAAAAATCGAGAAGGCGAACGTGACGTTCGTGGGATCTTCAAACTATATCACTGCGTAGGAATAATAAAATAATGAAAACAAAAAATCAACTACTAGAAATCGCCGCCAACGAGTTTGGCAGTACACCTAACGTCATCCGAGGTAAGTCCAGAACAAGACGTGCATCATACGCAAGGGATGCACTGTCTTACATCCTGCACCTGCACGGATGCACGCACGAAGAAATATCTAAGCTCGTAAACAGAAACCGTTCAAGCGTAACCAAGGGCATCGACCGAGTTAACACTCGCAGGCAGTCCGAGGATCACGACAGCTCGGCCTACCTGCAAGCACTTCGCAAGGCCTGCTTTCATGCAGGCATTCAAATGCCAACCAACTAGCACGAGCATGAAGCACAAACGATTCGACGTAGATATGTTTGACCTGACGGATAGCCCCGCCAGGCAGGCAACCAAGGAGTACATAGCACGCAAGGGGTACACTGCTATAGACAACCCCGACAAGTACTGCGCTGACCTAATCGTCGAGGGCCTGTGCTTCATCGAGTGCGAGTGCAAGCTCGCTTGGAAAGGGCCAAAGTTTCCCTGGCCTAGTGTGCACTTACCTCAGCGTAAGAAGAAGTTCGCAAACCTTTCTATGCCCGTGCAGTTCTACATATGGAACAAGGAGTACAGTCACGCTATGCGCATCTGCGGCTGGCAACTGACCGATGACAAACTCATCGAGGTGCCCAACAAGATGATCGCAAATGGTGAATACTTCTACGATATACCTACAAATGAAACCCATATCATCAGTAAAGACTGATATAACTTGCAATAAACGCAGGGGATTACATATTTAAAGCACCTTAGCAATAAGGCGTGTTATTAGTTATCGTTACGTTATGTGTTACGTTAGAGGGCTTTTCGGTCATAGTAGGGTCCTCGACATTTGGCCTCTCCCCTAATCATGCTTAATGGGGGGAGGCCAAACTTGTTTTACTACCTGCGTATAGTGGGCCGCTGACCTTCTTTCCTTTTTTCTCTATACAGCTTTCGTTTCTTCTCTTGGAAGTCCTCCGTAAAGCGACCCCAGACGTCAAAGACAGGAAGGTTCTTCCACACTTTAAACTCAGAGATCTCTCGGTCTCCTTTGACCCACGCTAGCAAATCATTCTCCGTCCCGTCAAGAATGCTGTAAGCCGCAGGCTTGAAGCGGTCAACGATTGCATCGACAGGTCCGTCTTCAAAGATAGTGCCGACCCCGTATCTACTTAACCCAAAGACTTGTAACATATTATTTATAACGTGATCAGATAGGTATGTGTCTTTTCCACGTATGAAATCCAGCAGTAGATCCTTGGGTACACCGATTGCGGTGAGCGCAGCCATCATAGCAACGAGCATCTTCAATCCTTTATAACGCTGCTTAACAGTTTTATCTGGTCCCATTAAATCATTCAAGGCTAGCTCCCTGTTGAAATTAATATCAAGTAGCATGAATGTCTTGAGCTTGTAAAGTAAGCGGGAGTTCGGATTCCTTCTGTGCGTTTCAGGAATCTGCAAGTACGTCAAAGGCTGCCTGTCAAACAGCTCCATCATTACGGCTTCCTTCACCTCGGGAAGGTTCTTATCAAATGTATCTCTTCGCATCCCTTGAACAGCTTTGAATGCAGCATCTGGTCCCATCCTGATAGTCAGCTCGGTCATCAACTGCCTATAGGGTTTAGAACCAACTTTAGCATTAGCTTTCTTTAAGAAGTCTATAAGCGTAGCCTCTACGGTAGCGTGCTTCATCGCTACGTCCATCTGTTGGAAGGGAACTATATAGCGCAACCCTAAATTCAAGAGCTTTTGAGTGCCGCCTTCTTGATCGAACTCCGCCATGATTTGTTTTTTCACGATAGAAAAATCCTCTTCAATATCGTAGACACGGTTACCCGTGAGCGTTCGATAAACGCCTTTAGCTGTAGCAGTAGGGCCACGAAGCACTAAGACTTTAGCCAAATCAAGGAACTGGATCAGCACGGTGCCAACGTCAATCAAGGTAAACACGTAAGTTGCAGCTCCAAGTTCACGGAGTGGTACCAGTTCTTGACCCGCCTGGACGGTAGCTAACTCTGCGGCAGATTTTAATTCGCTGGCATCTTGTTCGTCAATCAGACCTTGCTGGAATAGTCGCTCCGTCAACTCGCCTAGCTTGCCTGTCTCTCCCTTGTTACCTGCCTGGTTAGTAGAACCAAGTACCTGGTAGGCCTCGATGGCGGACACCATGTTAGTAGTGTAGTTACCAAAAGCAATGCTTGGGTCCTCGTAGAACTTCAGCCTGCTGGGTTCGATTGTTTGAATCTCCCGAACTTTAACATTGCCTGGAGGCCGCACACCTTTAGGGCCGAAGTTAGACTTATTCTGCAAGAAGTCCTGAAAGAACCTTGCACGCTCAGAGGATTCCATTTCAGGTAGCCCTTCTTCTTTGCGTCGTGCATTTTCCTCTCGTACTAAATTACCAAAAGTTCTCTTAGTTTCGTACCCGTAGGATTTAATTAGGCCCTCAAGATCTTTGACTACACGAGGGAAGTAATCCTCCAGGTAACCAATAGGCATACCGAGTTCACTGTACTGCGCATATATCTCCTCTAGAATCGGCTGAACATCTAAGCGATACATATTAAGCAAACCATGCTTATGAAGTAGCGCATCCCTGCGCTGCATTGTAGCTCTGTTCTTTGGTAGATTTGCCTCGTCTGGAGTAGGGCTAAAGAATAATAGTCGTTTCAGCTCGTTGAAATCTTTGCTGTTTAAACTATTTAACTTATTGAAAAAAGGTTGAGATTGCTTCTTGTATCTTAAACTGCGTTCACGAATTGTATTTTCAAGTCGCTGAAATAGTAAAGCGAACTGCGGATTAATCCTGCGTAACTTAGTAATGATCGGAGTCAAGCTCTTTGAGAATTTAGATCTCATTTTGCCATCCCACCACTTACGTTCTTCACGCACTCGTTGAGATGCGTCCTTCGGTGCTACGTCTTTCTCTGCGTTCTCTTTAGCTGTGTTCTTATCTACTGCATTGTAAGCGTTAGCCACTACCTGCTGACTCTTCGGTCGGATCGAAGGGTCAATAGCATTGAGAAGCTCTACTGTATCGACGATTACCTGAGCCGCCTCTGGGTCAGTCTTAACCATAGGTCCCAGGACCTTGGCCATGTAAGCCTGCACGGAACGAAGGAGATCTACGATAGCCTGGAAGGCTGGGCCTCCCTTGTCGACTGCAATGTACTGCTCGGTGAAGTCCCCGTACCTAAACTTCTGCACGACTGCACGGCTGTACTCAGAACCAAAGCCGACGGGGTCGCCCTCCCGTAGGGATTGGTATACGTTCTGAATCTCTGTGCGTTCTTGCGGGGTAAGGTTGTTACCCAGCGCTGTAAAGAAGTCTACCCATAGCGCATCTTCGCTACGTCCAGTCCTAGCTTTCTTTTCTTTCTGTATAAGGACGTTGTGCATAGCAGCGTGAATGATCTCTTCACGCATAGCAGCCTGCACGCCCGCCTTAGTTCGGTTAAGCAAAGCCCGTGGGTTGTACTCAATAATTTTCTGCGTGACGTTGTACTGCGCCACGAACTGCCCTACCATATTAGGGTATATATTGATACCCATCTTATCAGCTATTGAGCTAAATGACTTCGATATGAAGTCTTCAAGCTGATTGATGTTACTAAACGTCTCTTGAGGACCACGATCCTCTGCGGCAGTCTCTGCCGCCTGAGCTGTTACATCTGGGCTAGCTTGGCCAGGAACCGCCTGGCGAACGCCTCGGGAGTCTCGTCTTCTTTGGGAGGAATACTCGCCAAGATTTTGGGTTGGTTTCCTGCTGAGGATTTCACTTGCCGTGCGGGTGTCTCCTTGAGGGGTCGTTGGATTTTTGTTATCATCTTTTGTTCGTATTTCTGTGAATGTATCTAGGTTAAATATAGCATCTTGATCGCCCCATATAGCGATGTCAACTGCATCCTGCTCGGTATCAACGGCGAATACGACGTCTAAAACATAGCGCCCGTTTTGACTGTCGTACCATCCGCCAAGCATAGCTCCCTCTACATTAAGGTGCGGCTTGTTGTCGATTATGTATTGAGTGAGGGACTCTTCATTGAAATTGTTTTTGTCGATGACCCGCTCAGTAGCTTTTTCGGGGGCTACGATGTATCCGCCAGTAGCAAACTCACCAGCAGTGTCTACAGTAAACCCATCGGGGCTATCTTCAATGACCTTGCGCAACTTCTTTACAGCTCTACGAGCTTGCTGGCTACCAACAATCTTCTTAATAGTAGTTACCCTTGCACCGTACGGCGCTACGACTTGAGCCGCCTGCGGCGGGTCCATTGTAATCTCTTTATTTTTACGAACCGAATCGGGCATTAACAGGTAAGCATCTACAGCTTTGTCGGGGACACCAACTACCTCTCCGTATACGGGAGTCGTATAAGTCTTATGGGCAATCTTCTCCTTGACTGCTTTTGTAGGTTTTACTACAAGCAATACGTCATTAAGTTTAAAGTTATTATCCTTGTAGAAACCGTCACGCAATTGACTGTTCTCTATATCAAAGAACCCTTTTGATTTTAAATACTCAGCTAGAGGCGTGGACTTGCCACGTTGCGCTAGCAACGCTTCAATGAAAGGACGGCTTGCGGCGCTGTTCATTAAACTCTCTAGAGTGCTGTGATTGTTCAGCGTCTCTTTAACAACCTTGGTTGGCCTGCTTGCAAGTATCTCTTTCTTTACATCGGAGAAGTCACGAAGTTCAAATGTGCCGTCCTTCTGTTTTTCTTGGAAGGCGTTTTGATAAAAGGTTAAGAACGCTTGCTTGTTAAACAAGAACATCGTGTCGGGACTTCCCGATACCAAGAATATGTAGCCCGTCTGCTCTTTGCCATTCTTGTCCGTGTATTTAAGCTGCGAGATCTTATTGTTAATTGCTGTTGCCGATTTGCTGGAAGCCCATACACGACCAGCGGCCCTGTTAGCAGGCTGCAGTGCAAAGCTAGGACCTGCATCTAGATTTACTGAACCTCCGCTTGGTAGATTAAAGTCACCCTCGCCAAGCTGGTCTGCGTACCAAAACCATACTGGTATATCGTTCTCTACGATGTCATCAATAAGGGCATCCATATCAATGATATCCGATTGTTCAACGTGAGATAAAGGAGCCTTCTGCGGTGCAGTAAACGGTGCAGCCTCGGCTACTACATCTTGGCCGAGCTGTTCTAGTTGCTCATCCGTTCTGTATTCCCTCATGTTCCTAGAATCTAGAATAACACCATATTTTTCATAGCTGTCCTCATCATTCATAGCTTCACGAACTTCTTGAAGAGTCATGGGGCTTGTTTGAGGGTATCCGTTAAACGGATCTACAAATTCATAGAGAGGTTCTTCCTTAGCCTGTGCTTGCGCTGGGTCCGCCTGGGCTACTATGTCTTGAGGCAAGGCAACAGACAGCTCGGATCCTGGACCCTTGTATTGCTTACGCATCTGTGACCGAACTTCACGGCCCATTGTGTTTATCTCTGTACTAGAGTAACCAGCGTCCTGCAATAGCTTGCGGTAGCTGTCACGCTTGCGCTTACCTGGTTCGCTACTGGTTGAAGTCGTTGCGCTGTATGCTGCACGCTCTAAGTCAGAGGCAAAGGTTATGCCTTGAGTTTGTCGATACCCAGGTTTACCTTTCTTTAAATTCTGAGGGAGGCTAAAGCCAGGTAGGCCAGTCCTTGGATCTACCTCTGCCTCTGTAGACCTTGCTCTTTCATCTGCACGCCTGCTTAAATCTGGATAAGTTTCCCTGAAATTTTGCTCGGTTATTCCTACTTCTTGGGCCAGTTCAGATACGGTCTTTCCCGCCGTCGGATCTGGTGCAGACTCAGGTGCCGTCTCTACGGACGGCTCTGGTGCAGGAGTAGGAGTTGGGGTGGGAGTAAGCGCTGTAGGCGCCTGCTCTGGCTCAGGAGTTGGTGCCTGCTCAACAGGCACTGGATCTACGGGTACGTCTTCTTCGAGAATCTCTGCCTCTTGATCGCCTAGGTCCAGAGGTTGCTCTTCAAAAGTTTCGTTGATGATTAAACCTTGGCTCTTGTCGTAACGACCCTCCAGTACCTCTTCGGCTACGGTCAAGGGATCTTGGCCCTTGCTTACGGCAATAGGTACTACACGTACCTTGCCGTCGATTTGCTTATAAGTAACTTCTACTGAACGAGGAACCTCAAGCGATTCGCCCTCTTCTGTTGGTTTGCCTTCTTCTTCTACTGCCGACTGAGGATCTCCAGCTAAAGCCTTGACGGTCGAAGTTCCAGTGCCCGCTGTAGTACCCACGATAGAACCAATGAAACCCTCATACAGGTAGTCTTTAATATCGCTAAAAGAAAACTCTCTGTCGGGATCATATATACGAGAGAACCCCTGGTCCATTGCCGCCGCCTCTATTGTTTCGGTAATAAATTCACCAGATCCGCCTTTTAATCCTCCTTTAAATATTTCTTTTACTACGCTTCCTTTAATCTTAGCGCTGCCCTTTAAAAAATCATCAAGTTTATTGAGGCCCATAGCCTCCAGGCCAACCCGATTAAGGCCGTAAGAAAACATAGCATACGTGCCTGCGGCAATATCTACTTTCCTCTGAGTCTCGTTGTCCATGTCGGCATAATTAAGGCCGAAGGTTTGCTCTGCGTCCCTGCGAGATTCCATGAAAGCCATAGGCACAGCAGAAAAACCTCTCGTTGCAACTAGAGGAACTAGTTGCCCAAAGCCACGACCAAGGTCTGCGCTGAACCTACCTTCTTCTACGCCGAAAGCCTCGCCGCTCATGCGGCCCGTGTCTCCAATAATGCTTTGTGATTTACGCAGGCGCTCCCGCTTGCGTTCTTCAATTTCGTTTAGACGTTCATCTACACTTGCTCCATTCCCGTACTGAGCTTCAATCTTTGCACGTGTTGCTTCTTCCCCTGCTCTGAACTTAATAGTTTCATCAGCCAAGAATTGCAGGGTGTCGTAACCTACCTCTGATGCACCAGCAAGACCAGCCCTAAACAAATTGCTAACAGCTCCAGGCTTACTAGGCCCAGGTCCAATCTGGGACTGCGCTATCTTAATAATCTGAGACGGCAATGCACCCGCTGGGTGCTCTATGTGATGTAGTCTTCCGTCGGGGCCTGTTACTTCAGTAATTGGCATATGTATTTATTTACTAATTAAATGTATTGCCAAGTGTAAAGCCTTCATTAGACAACGCCTGAGACTCTCGTGTACCCAAGAAGTTCATTAACTCTGGGAACTCCTGCCAAGGTAAGCCCGATCTATTTCTGCCTCTTGTGTCCGTCCAGGTATTTGTTTCGTAGTCGTATCTCAGATAGCCAAATTCTTCTTCGATGCCCTGGATCATTTTTTGATTAGTAGCAAATGATTGACCTCCAGTTAATTTTTCAGCATTAGCAAGTGCATTCATATCTCCGCCTGCTTGGATGTACTCTAAGTTACTCATGCTACCTCCTGTAACTGAATCTAGCATACGCTTTTGGTTGGCTGCATTGGCTTGATCAATTCCTTGTTGCTTGACAACACTATCTAACTTGTCTTGCTCCATCTGCAACTTAGTATCTTGGGCATTAACATCGGCTATTGATTTAGCAATAGCCTGCTCCTGGGCACGGACCTTTACTTCTGCGGATTCTAATTGAAACGGAAATAGTTCGGTAGCTCGTCGTTCTCCTTCGGTCATACTCTCTAGTTGCGCCCTTGATATGTCTTGACTCAAGGGAAATGCTTCTGCACTCTGTCCGTATATTTGTTTTTGACGCAATAAATTCTGCTCTTGCAATTCTTTTTGCGTCGGGAACAACGATGCGCTTTGCGCTGTAGCTTGCCTTGTTGCGGCAGTACTTGCCTGCCCTGATTGATACGCATTTAATGCACGAAGAGCATTATCAATACCGCCCATGCTATCAATGGCTACCATAGCGGTTTCAACGTCGGTAATACCTATGCCTTCTGCTCCAGGCAACCCAGCAAGAAGCTCTGCGCCCTGCTTTGTGAGTTTCTTTTTTTCTTTTTTCTTGGAGTACTCCTTAATGGCTCCACCAATCTGTAAGCCAATGTTAGCCATTGCCTGACCTTGTATCTCGCCCGCTCTGGCGAAGCCGCTGTAATCCGCCTGCATCAGGCGGGGGTCTACTCTTGTTCCTGCTTGAAATGCCATACTATTTAATTTTTGTATTCATCCACTTGCGGATGATTGATTTTACACGGGGCTTGTTTGAAATGAATTTAGCGAATCGCTCTCCATACTTCAAGTATAGATTAAGGAGCCATCTTGGTGCGTCGTTAAGCATCCACTCACGGAATTGTTTCCACTCGGGGTTAGTGGGTCCATAGACCTCACGAGCTACCCAGCACATCAATCCGATGCCCGCACCCAAGACTGAACCCATCATTGAACTCTTGCCTGCGCTACGTGCTGCATTAGCTTGAGCCTGCGCCCCAAGCAGTGATACTTGATTGGACTGCTCTTGCATAGCCATATTGATACCTACGTTAGGATCGAATAGCTGAGGACCCATAGGTCCTGCTGCGCCCTGCTGTGCCTGTCCTAGCATTTGACCACCTAGACCGATAGCAGACGAAGGACGACCAAGAATGGTCATACCTACGTCACCTGCTAGCTGACGGTTCATTGCGAAAGCTGGTTGTGCAAACTGAGCTGTATAGTCCGAGCGACCAAGCGCCTCTGCGGCAAGGGACGACTGGTCACCGATGCGACCCCTAGCCAGGCTTCCCTGTCTCGCCCTTTGATCTATTCCACGTTGCTCCTCTGGGGTAAGTTGACCCATAGCCTTGCGGGACATACTCTCTGCAATTTCTGTGCTATAAGGATCAGCGTCACGGTAAGCCTCGACTACTTGAGGAGCGAACTCCTGCAATGCTGACACGTCATCAGCACGTTGTAAGCCTAGTTGCTCACGTTGCAATGCACCCGCACGGGCTGACTGCTCTTCTAGAAGGTCGAACAATCCAGCCTGACCCTTTTGTGTTTCGAGCTGCGCCATTTCAGCTTTGATAGAAGCAATCTGGGCGGCACGACTTGATCCTGATCCAAGCGATTGTGCTATTTGGTCAACTTCCTTGTTGTATGCTGCTAGTTCTTCATCATAAGTCTTGCCGCCCATACCCTTGGAAAACTGTCCAAACATTCGGCCAAACGGTCCTGTTCTGCTGTATTTTTTCCCTTTTGACATATAGTAGTCGAGAGGAGCTGGGCCAGCAGCCGCACGGGCAATCTTCATTGCCTCTTCGCTAGTTAGCTCTCTTCCGCCAGCAGCTGCGCCAGCTTCTAGGCCAGCGAGTTGCACTTCTAGTCTCTTATACTGAGGGTTATCTTTACCACCTTCAAGACCACGAGCCATTACTCCAATGTCCGCAAGCTCAAGAGCCGTGTATTGAGGACGATACCGTGCCTCTGCGCCGATCAATCGCTCCTGCAATCGAGGGTCAGTAACGCCTTGGTAATTTTTAAATCCCGTTCCGAACAGGTATTCGCCCATTGACGAACCTGGATCTATCGGATCAGGTTGTTGTATTGTTGTTCCGCCGCCTTTGCCACCCATAGTATTTAGTTGTTAATGATTTTTTTAAAAAGTTTATTGCTGTAATTCATCCGCTTCGGGAATCCGCTTCTGTATCTTAAGCCTATTTTATTTTTAGTAAGGACCTCTGGGCATTTATTAACGAAGTCCAGTGTTAACTTCTTGAAGGAGTCCTTGCCCTCAGAAAAAAGAAAAGCCATAAATATGCTATCTCCGTCTTCTCTGTCTGGCTCCCAGTTATTTATAAAATTCCATCCGTCATCCCTGTTGCAATTATACCACATAAATACACCCCTAATGGTTTCGTCTGCATTGTGGTGAACTATTAAGGTTTGCTTCGCCCAGTGGTATGCAACCATAAGGCGTATCATTTCTTTTTCCCAGCCATCAAATACTTTCCCGTTCTCGTGTTCAATACAGAAATCCACGACCCTATCAATAAGGTCAATGGCTTCTTTCTGTTCAGCATTTTGCAATGCTATTTGAACTGATTGCAGGAGGGG
>VMHT01208730.1_pt1 | contig 10273 bp, 4 predicted proteins | sample 4693611 | NCBI WGS metagenome assembly VMHT01 (sample SAMN12280063, study PRJNA550983) | marine metagenome | isolation source: seawater sampled from same location over 5 years 0.02-0.2 micron viral filtrate | place: USA: collected off the coast of southern California halfway between the port... ...
AGTGCGCGATAACTGACGACAACTTTTGCAAATAATTTCAAATGTGCTTTGGCTGAAACTGGCCACCATATGAAGAATACACAGAACACGAGGTAGTAGGGAAGATCGGCCAATGGTTGGAGCAACCAGTGCAGTTGGAGCAATTCGTTGACTGGGCTTGCGCTGTTGAGCAAGAGCCAAGTCGCACCCATCGAAGCGAGAATCCACCACAGTGGGAAAAACACGATTGCAGAGAGTAGTTTGATGGTGCCAATAATGGACTCTCCGGCACCTTTCGCCTCCATGCGTCTGACCAAAACTGCGTTTGCTTTGTATGGCACAATGTTTCCAAGCATTGCCCCCCAAGAGATGAGGCCAAACATCCACGCTCCAGCCCATAGCCACGAAAAAAGGGCTTTCATAAAGCCTGATGCTGAGAGGCGTTCTGGTCGAGCATCCACATCATAGGGGGTGATATCTCGATGCTCAAGTGATTCAAAATGCGCCTCTGCCTCTTCGACGATTTCTGAAGCGAGCTCAGGCTTGTGCAACGCCATGAAATCCCAACCTGCCCGAACTCGACGAGCTCCGAGGACTGCTTGCGCGTAGGTTGGTTTCTCTAATTTGCCTTCATTCATTCGAGCACGTTCTGCATAGGCCAAACTTCGACCTTTCCAAATCAGGGTTCGCTCACGCCAACTGGTCTTGGATAAGCTTGCCCGCTCAAGCTCGGTGCCAATCGCTTCGGTCACATTTACGACCCATGCACGATCCGTTTGATCTTGAACTTCTTCATCAGCCACAATCTCTGGAAGTGCTGGAAATTCCATCGAACGTTCGATGACGACGGCAGCACGTTCACGGAACCTTTGGGAATTGGAATAGTGAAGGCCAATTGGTACGACATGGGGCTCTGGAAGGCCTTTTGCAATAGCTTCTCTTCGCGCTGCGAGCAGAATCCGACCTGCGCCAGATCGAACCTTTCTCACACCTGAATCTGCGTGAGTTGTACCTTCGGGGAAAATCATCAAGCGACCGCCATTGGCAACCACAGAAGAGACTTCGCCAAGCATTTGTGCATTCCGAGCTCTTGCTCCAGCCTTATCGTTGCTATCTTGAGCCCGTTCGATTGGTACGCCACCTGCAGATCGGAGAAGGCGGCCAATCACTGGCAATTTGAACAGGGTATGCTTTGCGATAATCGATATTTTTCCAGGTAAAGAAGCGTTGAGCAACATTGGGTCAATCAAACCACTGGGGTGCCATGCGATGAAAATCACGCCACCTTCTGGCGGGATGTTCTCATCATCAACAATATTGATTTCTCGGAACCAAACCGAAACGAGTGAACGAAACAATCGGCGTGCGAACCGATAGCCTCTGTTCACTTTGGCCTTACCCGGGCCGGAGGGGTCTTTTGGCCACCGCATGGTTGTAAGATACCGTTATTGCTTTTATCTTCATCTCCGGCAAAGCCGCTGAGATGGACAAGTTTCAATCTCTAATCGGATGTTTTTCCGACGAGCGTAGCATCTTGAACATCTGTCTCCGAAGTGGCAACAGTTGTCACTGAACCATCAGACAAGGCGCTGAAGTCAACGCCAGCAAGCGTGCCTTCTTCCTTGTTGCTGATGGCTCCGACGACCAACAACACGATGAGGAAAAGGGCCACAAGTCCGAGCACTGCAAAGGCAAGAGTCGAGGTTGAGAAACCACTGCTTGATTCAGTTTGAGCGTCGAAGGCATTCTCTGTATCCATGAGCATGATGTCGATGGTGATCAGTGGAGAAGAGCCATGGCCCCCGGTGTCGTTAGCCTTGAGCCCACGCAAGGAAATCGTGTGGTTGCCCTCGAGCAGGGTTCCTGGAAGGTGTTCGAGTTGATGAATGATATCGATGGCTGTGAGGGTTCCCGAGGTGTCGTAATCAAAGGAATGGATTGTTGACCAATCATCTCGAAGGTGATTGCTTCGCCATTGAACTGTTTCAACGCCATCGCTGTTAACGAAGGAAACTTCGTCTTGCGGGAACAAGTGGATTCTGTTGTCTTTTCCAGTCTCTGTTTCGATCGTGATTTGAATCGAAGTATCGAATTCGTAATCCTGTTGTGCAGCCTCCATCACCGCATCAAGGGCACGAACTTCGCCGTGACCATACACGTTGTTCTGTCGGTTCTTAGGGATGAAGTCTTCAGCGCATGGTTCGTTCGCTCCCATGTAGCTGCACATCCTGTATGTTGCTGTTTCTTGCATGATGTTGCGCACATCGAAAGGACTCAGGTCTGGGTTGGCCTGCAACATCAAAGCAGCAACACCAGCGGCGCCAGGAGTCGCCATTGAGGTTCCCGACATTCCGGTGTATTGGTCACCGGTGTTGAATGCAACAGACATGACACTGGAACCAACATAAGCGATGTTTGGTTTAATTCTCAGTTCTTCAGTTGGACCTTGACTCGAGTAGATAGCGATTGCCGAATTCTTGTCAAGCGCACCTACAGTGATGGCATCCTCAGCAGATCCTGGGGTGCCAATTTGAGCGGATACACCATTATTACCTGCGGCAATGAAGAGAGCGATGCCTGCTCGAACCATTTCATTTGCATACCGATTCACACTGTCTTCTTCGGAGGAAGTCCACTCAATCGCACCGGGTCCACCAAGACTCATCGATGCTGCTCGAATGTTAAATTGGTAGCGGTTGTCAACGGTCCATTGCATCCCAGCCATCACCGTTGCAAAGGAACCTGAACCCCCAGCATCAAGGACTTTCACACCAACGAGGTTGGCTTGAGGGGCCATTCCTATGTGTTCGTAGGTTGGAGCGCCTGTGCCAGCAGTGGTGCCTGCACAGTGTGATCCGTGGCCTTGATCGTCGTATGGGAAGACTTCAGTGCCATTGGTCAGGCCCGGGTTGTTGACTGGATCATAGAAGCCGATGACCTTCGGGTCGTAGGTAGAATTGTCGTCATCTAGATCATCAAGGCTAGCATGGGCACCATCAATGCCGGTGTCGATGATGGCCACTGTTGCACCTGCACCGTCATATCCTGTATCGGCCCAAACGGTATCAACGCCGTGAAGTACTGCGGCATCACCGTTGTGAATTGAGAGAATTCCATCGAGTTCGAGCATTACAACACCTGGAAGTGACGTGGTATCGAGAATTTGGTCCACATGGATTCGACCTGCTAAAGCATTGATGTGCTTGAGGGCCCATTGGTGTTCATAGCCAACCTCACGCTCCAACATAGCGATGTCTGCCTCATCAGGTGTGTGATCAAAATCAACAATCAAAGGGAGGGTTCCATCTTCATCCAAAAAGAGTGGATTGTCCTTGTGCAATTCAACCATATCCCCAATGCCATTACCATCTCGGTCGACAGTGGTTTCAACCCACCAGCCTTCTGATTCTTCTTCTTGGGAAGGTTCAATTTCGACTGGCATGGCCATGGCCACAGCTGGGAAAAGAAATAAACTCAAACAGAGCAACGAAAGGGTGGCTTGTATTTTCGACATATCAACGCCTCGTAGCCACACGAGGAAGGTTCACTTTTTGAACCCATTGAAGGAATGTCCAAATCAAGCACCACGGCCTTGAAGCAAGTGTATGAAATTGCGTCCTCAAACATAACAAACGGGTGAAGGCTTTTATGACCAAAGTTTAACTCTAAAATTACATGGCGGCACCACGAAGGAAAGCACCAGCACTTCAATCGGAAATTCAGAGCCCTGGGCTTAACTCAGGGACATCTTTACTGGCGAATTCACAGCCGACTGTTCAACCGATGACCATAACTAGCCCCGGGGCTCGAATGGATGAGAGTGAACGCTCCCTTGTTCGCTTTTCACAATTAGTCATGTTGGCTATTGCCATCGGTTCGATCTGGGTCTCAATTCTAGGAATCGCCTTCAATGATGATGCGACCAACGGCGATTTTGCCATCCTTGCCATCGGAGGATTGCTTTCAGCAAGCCTCGCCATCGGTTGGATTGAGGTTCAAAGTAGGAGCAATGACCACCAATTACGTGACGTTCAAGATTACATGCTCGGCATTGGTTTCTTCTTTGCCACAGTTGGGACCGTATGGGGTGCTCGGTTTGCCATTGGATTGTTTGAAGGCAGCGAATTCTTCGGAGACACTGGTGATCCCGGTGCGTGGGCGCCCAATGAAAATGGCATTTATGTCCAAACAATAGCCATTCTTGCCATGATGTTGGCACAATACTTCACCCTTCAGCGGTTCAAGGGAGAGACGAAATTTGGTTGGGCTGTGGCTTCTTACGCTCCAATGATTATTCTCATGGGTGCTGGAATGAACATCTGGCTCAATTGGTCAGACGGTGTCGTAAGCTACGGCATCGGCATATCGACCATTATTCTAAGCATCGCAGCGATGCAAATGGCTCTAAAATCGAACAATTCAATCAATCTCATTGTTGTCGTCATTGCTTCTGGAATTGCACCACTTCTGTTCGAAGCCGCCCATGATGTCAGTTCAGAACAGGCGGGTGGGGCACTTTCCCTTTTGGTATTCATCATCGCTGTTCAAGGCTATTACGCATCGAAAGAAGAACTGCGCTCCGACATTATTCAGAGAGCATCCATCATCTTAATTGGAGAAATCATTCTTGCGATGTTGTTTGCACGAGGCGGAGATTTGAATCTCGTTCTCGGACCGATTACTTCAGCGTCCCTGGGTGGATTAAGTGACCATCTTTCATTATCATCGGTGCTTTGGGTTTCTGTTTTGGTGTTTTACTTCCCTGCTATGCTTCAACAGCGATTGCCATGGATTCCAATCGGACTTGCTTTCGCATTGATGGTTATTCCAACCGCAGAATCAACGATTCCTTGGCTGATCACCATCGCCATCTTACCGTATCTGTTGCTGATTTCAAAGGTCACAAGGCAATGGGTTGCCAATTCCACGTTGGCCATGACTGGCGTTTCATTCCTCATCGTCGATTTTGTTTCTATGATGAATAATGTTGCTCAGATTGACACATATGGAACTGTTGGACTTCATCTCCTCATACCAATCGCCCTGATTACCGTCTCTGAATTTGCCGTGCGGAAATCGAAAATTGATGTCCAAATTCATATGCTTCTCATTGGTTGTGTTGCTTTTTCAAGGGCGGTCTTACTTGCAGATGAATGGTACATGCCTTGGCTCTTTGTCATCTATCTGTTGTACTTGGCCCGTCGAGGTTTCGATGAAATCGATGAAGATGCAGAACTCAAGCAACGTTGGAATGCTACCATGGCAGCATTGCTTGCAAACATTGTCATGATTGCCCTTGTCGCCTTTGGCCGTCTGGATGTCCCAGACGCATTGGAATTTGGCGGATATCGCTTACAGATTTTCGCTGTTGGTGCTCTTTCTTACGCCCTCCTCCACAACGCCCGGAACAAAGAATTTGATCTCGGGATGGTTTTTAATTGGCCAGGAAGCGCCGTCAGCGGTGTACCAAGATATGATCCCGCAACAAACACGTGGCAGCACGAAAGCACAACGATAGAAGATGCAGATGAGTGGATAAAAAAGCATTCATGGAGTCCGCTTGCTAGAATTTCACTGATCATTCCATTTATCATGATGACCGCTGGAATATTTATTGCCAATGGCATCGAATCTGAAGAACAAATCAGATCGTTCATTGTCGCCCCTTACGCTATATCCCTTCTTGCCATTCCAATTGGATGCCTTGTTAAGGAAATTCTTGATTTAGAAACTATTTCTTCAAGAGCCAGATCGAGTGCGATTTGGATCCTGTTTGGAATGGGTCTTGGTCCGTCGATGTTCATCAACTTTCTTCGAACCGATATTGAAAGTTGGAATGCTGAAATCTTCATCTTACCCGCAGCAGTTCTTCTCGACCTTATCCTTGTGTCAGCACCATTGATTGTGGCGTGGGCAATCGGAAAACGAGGTATCGACCGGGACGCAATTTCACCCACTGCCGATGCAGCAGCCATGGTCGGACTGATTGCCTTAGCCGCCCTCGATACGACGGGTGGATTGTTGCTTCTACCCATGTTAGGACTCGCAACATTCCAATCGGTTCGCTATCGTCATAGCGTCCCTCTCATGGTTGCCCCTGTGGTCTTCATCATTAGTCAGAACTTCTGGCTGGATTACCAAGGTCTTGGATGGAAATTTGTTCAGGTCTTTTCGGAATTCAATCTTGCAGAAGGAAGTTGGGTGTTCGGACTTTCCAAACTCAGTGGAGCACTTATTTGCGTTCAAATGGCTTACATTCTCGCCGCACAATTGCGAAAAGACCACCCCTTGGGAACAAAACCCCTGCCTTGGATTGGTGCATGGATTTGGATGGCGGTTGGCCTCGTTGCCATCTTCCCTGAGTTAGATTGGTTCCAATGGATGCCGTTGGCATTCACGTTGGGGCTCATGTTCAACTCATGGATGAATGGTCAAGTGCAATACCTTCCGTTGCTCAATTTGGCTCAATTCATATCGCTTCTGTTAGCCTTTAGTTCTGATCCTTTCAACTTTACAGGCGTCGATTTGTTTTCTTACAGCGCTTTGACGACTGGTATCACTGCGATGTTATGGTCAGCGCTTCATGAAAATGGAATACTTTACTCCAACTTCAAAGAAGAGACAGATAAGGTCGACGCATTTGCAATTAAGGGGCCTGAGAGCCAAGAAGAACGAGAGGATTTGAACAACCAGTTTGAACTGATTGGATACTTTGGACTGAGTGGAGCATTCAGTGTTCTTTGGGGTATAGGTACGATGATTGGTGCATTGATGTTGACTCGGAAGGTGCTCTTGGATGGGCACTACCGTATGCTTGTCCTCGCTCCGCTTGTGCACTCCCTTGCACTTTACAACATGTTGAATGAAATGGACCTCTTAGGTGACAATCTCTTCCCTGCTGTTGGCCTTTTGCTCTTGGTTGAAGGACTTGGTTTAATCCTGGGTTCGGTGAGAAACGATGCCATCTATGACTATGATGGATTTGAATGGAAGAGTGATCGAGACTTCTTTGAATTCCTCGACCAAATCGGACTGGCTGGTGTTGCAAGCACCATCGTTGGAATCTTTATGTTGTTCAGTAACTCTGGAATGGATACGCTTTCATTCACCCTCACAACCTTTGTCTTAATCGGTGTTGGGATTCAAGGCTATAGCCCTGAGTTTGAAGCACGATGGCGAAGGGTCATTGGAGGCTATGGTTCGATTATCATGACGTTTGTGACGGCATCGACATTGAGTGGTATCATGGTAAATATAGGATACATGCTTGGTGCTATTGTCACCATGGGTTGGATCTTCATGACCAGCAGCATGCTTGGAGATGAGAGCCAGATTTACCAGACTGAAGGAACCTCAGAACATGTGGAACATCAACAAACTGTTGTCGACAAGACATCTGATGATGCTGTTGAAGTCAATGATGCTACCATCGAAAAGGAAGTGACCACTAAGGCCTCCTCAAACGCCTACACTGCTCCAAAGGCGGAGTCCAAACCTGTATTGGACATTCCAGAACCAGTGCTCAAATCAAGTGAGCCCAGGGTAAAGACACAGCATGGATTTGAAATTGAACTGCCGCCGAGCATGTTTGAAAACATTGTTTCTTCGATTGAAATGACGCCTCATGAAGGATACAAGCCAGTGGTTTCGTTTGGTCCAAGAGGCGAGATCATGCTTAATTTTGAAGCAATTTAATCAGTCACGTGCTCGGACGCCTTCGTCACCAGTTCCGGTTGGAGAAAGAGGCATTGAAGGGTAGGCACTCCAGTATGCTTCTCGAGCAGCTTGATTGAGGTCCATACAGGCTACAACATCGCCTGGACGGTCCCCTAGAGGTTCCGATGCGTTGAGATGCTTGATGATTGGTTGTATATTCGAGAGGTTGACAAGGCCCCATCCTGTTTGAGTACAGGGTGCCACTGGAGAAATCGGCATGGTTCCCGAGGTTGGATCCCAACCAAGGTCAGGATACCATGCTGAAAGATTGAGTGCTTCCCTAATGTTGGCGTTGTCAATCATGAATGGAGTGCCATCAGATTGAATTCCGTTGACCAATTGCTTTGAACGAAGATCTGGTGAGGCGCCAGAGGATGGATCTTGGAACTCATGACGCAGTGAATCAAGCACAAATGAAAGGATTCCTGCCGTTCGTGGCGTTGCGAATGAAGTACCAGAAGTCTCGTGATAGCCATCGATGTCGTCATGATTCGGCAAGATTTGAGTCCAATCAGCAGAAATATCTGGATAGGAGCCTGACATGATTTCTTTCTGATCATCACCCTCCTCAGCATAACCCGCAATGCCGATCGACCAGGGGGGACCTGCTGTTGAATCTTGAACCGCTGGAGAGGGGCTGTTGTCGGCAGCACCGGTGTGGATTTTACCAAATTCAACAACTGCTGACTCTGTTGCTCTTTCGATGCCGGGCGCAGGAACTGAGCCAGGAGCGCCGAACGAGGTGGTAATGACATCAACGAGAGGCTGATCAGCTGCGGATTGGACCGCTTCTGACGAAAAGCCTTCAACGAAGTAAATCACCGCATTTGGATTGGCATCTAAAACCGCTCCAGTTACAGCAGAGCCATGACCGTCTGAGGGGTCATCAAGAATCAAGATGTCACTATTACCATCTGGTGAACTACCGATGATTTTTGTGCCAGGGAAGTAGACGATATCACTCGCAGTCAACGTGTCCCAACAGGCTTCTCTGTCTGCATCATAGCGCTCCTGCCAGGACCCTTCAAATGTCAATTCACACACTTTGGTAACACCTAAACCATCCAACAACCACTGTGGATAGGTTTCATTGGTTCGAAAGTGATCGTGATAAACGTTGATTCCAGTATCGATTGGAGCGATGACTGAGTGGGCCCGCCAACCGTCCTCTCCAGTAAAAATGTCGATGCTTTGGCTCGACTCAGGGGCGTCTCTAAAGAATGACATTCCTGCCACGAGTGATACGATTAAGAGGGTCACGAGGGACAAAGCAATCAGTTGCCTCCACGTCATTCGACTGGAGATTTCTTGTCCAATAAGAAGCGCATCAGCCACATCCGCCATGGATGTGGGTCGCAACCAGTTGCTGATGAACCCTACGCCGTATTGAAGAACTGAGGCAACATGCCTTTCACATGGCCGAGGGAAAGGACCGAATGGTATGGATTGACTTGGAGATGACAGGTCTTGATGTCACAAAGGAATCGATCATTGAGATTGCAACCGTGGTGACCGATGGTGAACTCAACATCCTCGCCCAAGGCCCCAACCTTGCAGTTCACGTATCGGATGAATTATTGGCTGGAATGGATGAATGGAACACCAGCCATCACACGAGCAGTGGACTTGTTCAGCGGGTAAGAGAAGAAGGTGTCTCTGTTCAAGAGGCAGAGGAACGAACCTTGGAATTCCTAAAGAAATGGGTGCCTGAAGGAAAGGCACCATTGTGTGGAAACAGTGTCTGGAATGATCAGAAATTTATGGAAAAGGAAATGCCTCAACTCGTTGATTATTTACACTATAGAATGATTGATGTCTCTACAATCAAAGAATTAGCCCGTCGGTGGTACCCCGATGTTGGCAGGTATCAAAAGAAAGGAGCACACCTTGCTCTTGATGACATCCTTGAATCAATTGAGGAACTCAAGTACTTCAGAAAGCACGTGTTTCAAGCCACCCAATCATCGCCATGAGCCATCAGATGGATTCACACCTTTGTGTGCTGCCATGATTTGAGCCACAACTGCAACAGCAATCTCTTCTGGAGACTCAGCCCCAATTTGAATTCCAATTGGGCATACAACTTGGTCCAATAGCGCTTGTGGAATACCTTGTTCAAGAGCTGCCTGCTCAAACGCTTGCCATTTTGAACGGCTACCAATCACGCCAATCCGAGGGGCATGCTCACCGTCGAGCTTTGAATTGGAGGACTGAAGCGTCTCAAGAATACCGAGTAAACGGAGTTGATCTTCAGCCCAATCATGACCCAAAAAGAGAACATCGGAATACATTGATAGCGTTGAATGATCATTCGCTTGAACAAAGGATTGAGCATCCATGTGGAGATGATGCTTCGCTTCAGGGAAGGCGTTGTGGTCACAGAATTCGACTCGTGTATCATGGATTGAGTGGTCCCATCCCAAAGCACTCAGCGCTGGAGCAATAGCCTTGGCACAGTGACCTCCTCCAATCAACAACACATGTGGCATTGGAATCAGAACCTCCAAACTTAGGGTCACACGTCCCCCGCAAAGAGAATCCAGCGGTGTTACTTCATAGCCTTTCGCCCCTTTGTTGA
>VMHT01075243.1_pt1 | contig 10272 bp, 7 predicted proteins | sample 4693611 | NCBI WGS metagenome assembly VMHT01 (sample SAMN12280063, study PRJNA550983) | marine metagenome | isolation source: seawater sampled from same location over 5 years 0.02-0.2 micron viral filtrate | place: USA: collected off the coast of southern California halfway between the port... ...
TCTTTGTATACACCACTTTGTTTAGAGAATACATAATCAAGCAATCCTGCTCTCATATTTTCTATTTCTAATTTTTGTTGAGGTTTAGGCATCTTACTTACTATGTCCATCATAGTATCAACTGTTTTAGTTAAATCTAATTCGTTTCCTTTAGCAACAATATTATCAAATACAGTTTTCAATTCTGTATTTTTAATACGTGAACCAAGAGCTAATTGAGAAGCTACATCAGCACTTTCAAGTTTTGCTATTGTTTCTAAGTCTTTAAATATTGATGCTTTGTCTATACCTAAACTTTGTATTTCCCTAGGACTATAAGATTCAATATATTTCTTTATATCTGCCGCAGAATCAATTTTGACTCCGCTCACATCTGCCGCACCTTTTAGCTTATTACTTATAATATCAGCAAAAGCTATTTTTATTTTAGACATAGGACCAATAGGGGTATTTTTCCCTTTGAAGTTCTTTAATATATAGTCTTCTTGGAATGCTATATTACTAAGAGTCTTCTGTACAGGTTGCTTTCTGCCTCCTGACCCAGGGGCTATACCTATAGCTTCTGGTATAGTTGTACCCTCATCACCAGTCTTGGCAGCTATCCTAGATTGTATCTGTACTCCTGTTTCTGTTACTTCAAAGGTTTTCTTATAAAATGCATTAGCACTTCCTATTAGTTCCTTTAATCCAGTAATAGCAGGTTTATTCTTGGGTGTAATCGGATTAGCTATTTCTTCCAATAGCGCTGTTCTTAATCCTTGCGTAAAAGAAGCTAGTTGTGGATTGGCGGCTGTACCAACATCTTTACCAAATACTCCTTTTGACATTTGCCCTAACAACACGGCATATCCATGTAATAATTGAGCAGGAGTTTTTATTTCTATATCATTAGTTTCTAAGTACTTTGCGTATTCAGGGTGATTTTTCTTTAGCTGTATCACAGCTTTCTCTACACTTTTTCCTGAAAGAACTCTAGTTTTACCACTAAGAGCACCTAAATTCATTAAGTCCGCCACTATAGAGTCTACTCTTGGTTCTCCTGTAGCTATGGGAGTGCTTCCAGCTTCAATAGGACTTCCCGCAGTTTGCTTACTAACAGGAACAGTAGTTTTCACTTCTCTGCTTACAAGTAAGCTTCTTATTTTTTCTAAGTTAAAAGAACTATTACCTATCTTATCAAATATATCTTTATACATACCTCTGGATTCAGTCATACGTAAATTAAAAAATAAATCTTCTAATTCGTTTAACTTTAGACCTAATCCTTCATAATCTACAACAGTCTTTCCTTCTTTCATATTCTTAAGCATGGTACCCATGCCTGCCATAGCAGACCTAAATTGAGAAAAGTTGCCTGCTCCTATGTTACCTCTAAACTCTTTAAGATAATTAACAGCACTCTGCATCTGTGAACGAAGCACTTTAGGTATAATCACAGAAGTTTGTTCAGCTAATGATGCCAACCTAGATATCTTTTTATCCATAGTTCTCTGTGGAAGAATAGTAGGAACTAATCCTTTTTTATCTGCAAAATCTTCTGCTTTAATTGCAGATTCATAAATGTTACTACTTTCAGGTGTAAAATTTTCTCTAAGCCTGCCTAAAGAACCTTTTAGTTTATCTACTAAAGCTAATGGAAATGATATGGCTGTACCAAATATGCCACGTAATTCTTGATTAAATTCTTCCTGGGATATACTTGCTTTTTTACCTACTAGTTTTTTAAATGCTTCCCCTATTTTTGGGTCAGTTACTATTTTTTTTACATTTTCTACAAAAGAACCAAACTCTTCGGCATCTTCTCCTCGCAACCCAAGTTGCTCTTGTATAAATTGTCTGCCTCTTTCTGCCCCTTTATTTAAAGTGTACAACATGTACCCTAGTCCTGCTACCGCAACCACAGGAGCAGCTACAGCCCCTGCAACAGGAATCAAAGAAGCTAAAGATGTTAGTGCTGTTGTTGTTAATATAGATGTTCCAACTGCAGCTGAGTCAGATACCACTTCATACCCTAACATAGGAAAATACTTTTGTACGTAATCAAGAGTATTTTGTGTAGGACTTGTAAAGGGGGTAAAACTGCCATCTGGTTTCTTCAGACTTACATAATATTTATCTTGAAAAAAGGCAGCATCCTTATCTTCAATAACTTTATAGTTACCTTCTCCTACTATTCCTTGCATAGCATTTTTGAATTGGTCTACATTATCTACGAAACCTAAAGTAGCTAAATCATCAAAGCCTATTATATTAGACACTTCGTCGTTGTTCATCTCAAAAGTGCCTCCCATATCAGTAGCAACTTTTGATATACGGTTAATTCGTGCAGCGTCCATTTTTTCTTTATTACGTTGGATAGCATCAGAATCCATTGTTTTCATTTCAAATGGTGTGGCATCTCCACCTATACCAAATGGCAGCTCAAAGGGACCAACATAAGGTTCATTAAATATAGGCTCAAGGTCTGGTTTTTTTTCAGTAACTGCAGTACCTGGAGGAATTTGAGAAGTAGTACCCATTTGGTTCTGTAGACTTTCTATAGTTTTATCTAATTCATTATCCATTATGCGCCTGCTTGAAGTAAGAAAGGATTAGCTGTTGCTTTCTTTTTATAATCATCTAAACTTTTGTAACGTGGGTCTACAGATGCTTGATATGCTGATACAGAGTTCTTAGCTAGTATCATAGCTTGGGCAACTTGTCTTTGCATTGTTGGGTCTGTTGAAGCAACATCTAATTGTTGAGATTTTACTAATTCATCAAATACCATTTTTGCTACTGAAGGTTTATTAATAGATAAAATATTATCTTCTCCCACCTCTAATATTTTCATGCCCCCTGGTTTTCCAGCACCAGTATTAATAGCAAAAGAACTAGCCATAGAAGTTACAAATTGTCTTTCTAGTCCTGTTATGGCAGCCATTGCACGTGTACTACCTACAGTTGGGTCATTTAATATACCTAAATATTGCTCGATTAATAATTTATCTTGGTCAGATATCCTAGGGTCTTTAAATATAGCATCTTTTGCCCCTTTAAAGAATAGTATAGCACTTTGTAAAGAATCTTGCAACTCCCCACCGCCCAACGCATCAGATAGTGTCTTGGCTCCTGCCATATCACTAAAGTCTGTGAGCTTCATTCTTAAGTTTCCAATAAAGTTAAATGCATTGGGATACTTAGCTAGGGTCTTTCTTATTTTACCCACTCTTTCAAGGTTACCATAGTTTGTTTTTATTAACTCTTGGTTTTCTCTCTCTATTTGTGCACTTGGAGCAGCTAATTTACCATCTATAACTCTATCTATAGTAGTATACTTAGGTCCATTAGGAGTATAAATAATTGTTCCGTACTCTCCTTTGCCCCCTCTTACAGGAGGATTTAAAACTGCTTGTTCTGCTAATGCTTTGAGTTCTTCTTCAGATTTATTTTCATTCCCTGGTTGTGCACGTATGACATTCATCATGCTAATTAATTTTTGTTGGAACATGCTACCGCCTGAAGGAGGACCTGATATTCCTTTAGATAACGCTTCTGGAGTTGCTCTTTGAGTTACATTCAACTCTGGCATATCAAATGTATTTGATAATACTTTTTTAACTTGGTCTACTGGTAAGTTACTTCTTTGAGCAAACATCTCGACCACTTGGTCTGGAGAATAAAACTTAAATAAATTTTTAAATGAATTAAATACGGAATCATTGGATGCATTTTTAGGAGCAATATCCACAGATTCTGTTTTAGTAACTTCTGGCATAGCAACTGGGGCTAATTTATCAACATCAACTTTAGATACAGGTATATTATTATTATAAGATGACAACATATTTGTAACTATTTTACTAGCTTTATCTACGCTTTTACCACTTAACTTATATGCTTGTTCAGCTATACCTGTATCAACATTAAAAGATGCAGCTATAGTTTTTATTTTGTCTGCATCCGATAAAGCCGCTTTTTGTTTTTCTTGTATAGAGGAAGCTCTAGCATTATAAATCTTGCCTATATTATCCATACGTTCAACAGCATCTTGCATAGGAGCCTCTAGTCCCTGTTGTAATACAGGTAATGCTCCTCTCATTATACCACCTAGTGTTATTCCCATTACATAGCTCCTTGTTTAGCCATTAGTCCTTGAGGCTGCTCCATAGGAAGTTCCTCTGTATTACCTTCTTTCATTTTATCTGAAAATCCTTTTACTGATTCTGCTTCGAAATCACCTTTATCTTTCTTAAATTGCGCTATCTGTTGTAATCCTTTGTCAATCATAGAATCTTGATTCTTTATAACTTTATAATCTACTCCAGCTTGTTCTGATAAATGCATAATTAACATAGTCAAATCCTCACCAACTAGTATAGCTGTATCAGGGGTCATAAGTCCTTCGGAGAATCCTGCTAATAATAAAGAATCTACAATAGTAGCAATAGGTATCTGTGCATCAACTAAACTTATTAATTTATCTGCTGTAGCATCCTCTTCAAATTTATCCATGAAGTAGTCCATAACTTCATCTGGAGTATTTAACATTGCAGGTTTGTCCCACGGGTAAATACCTGGAGTTTTAGTTAAAGATTGTCCTGGGATAGCAGTATCGAACGAAGAGCGTTCTTTACCACTAGGAAGTGCCATAGTGTCGTTTAATTGAATATCCATTTTTATGCCTTAGATGTTAGTAGACCTAGTTGTTTTTTGAGGATAGAGTTATATATACTTTGAGGTCCATACGCTCCTGTGTTTACAGGAGCAGGTTTAGATTTCTGTCCATAGTAGCTAGACCTTCTTCTTTGAGGTCTGCCAAATTTTTCATATATGTTTACGTCTGGTGGAGTTTTTAATGCTTCTTGTTTTGGAAGTTGGCTCTTAGGTCCAAACTTGCTCATTACTAAATTAGTAGCTATTGGTGCGATAAGGCTCATCATCTTTAGGTTTTCCTAGCTTGCGTTAATTGCTGCAATACCTAAAGCAGATATGAAACCTCCTATAGCATTAGAGGATTTCTCATCTAAGTATTGATTATATAAATCAGAAGTAACATCTGCGTCTAGTATTGCCATAGCATAATTAAATGCTCTATCTTGTGAGTTTTCAGCAGAAGTATATGCATAATCTGCCTCATCTCTGTATTGTTGCCAAATGTTATTTAGTGCAGTATTAGATATGTTGAGATAGTTAGCTGCATTTAACTGATTAGCTGCATTTACTGCAGCAGTATTGGCAGTGTTAACATTCCTACGCCATGTGGCGTTAGATTGTGCAATCTCTATAGCATTTTTTGTATTGAACTGCTCTCTACTGTTTAACATTGTAGCACGGAATTGATTTAATGCGTTTGCTTGCCCTGAGTTAAACTGTTGTTGTGCATTAAATTGACTTGAGTTTAACTTGTTTATATCCGCAGTCAAAGACTCAAAGAATTGATTTACTTGATTCTGGCTCGTTGCATTAAAGTTTTGTGCAGCATTTTGAGCTGCTTGGTCAGATAATAGAGACTGCATTTTTGCTTGTTGATTAACTACTTCAGTTTGTTGGGAGTTAGTCAAATTAGACATATCCATCTGTAGAAACCCTTGAGCATTTAAAACCATAGCCTGTTGTCTATTATTGAGATTTGCCATATCCATTTGGGCAAAAGTTGCAGCATTGGATAAAGCAGTTGCTTGTGAGTTATTTAAGTTTTGAAGATTGATTGTTTCCATAACCTTCGCATTAGCAAACACACGTTGTTGCTCTTGAGTAAAGTTCACGTTAGCGGCTTCAGCATATTTTTCAGCGTTGAGGATATTTGCTTGCTGTTGGTTGGAGAGTGTTTGTCCAGCTAGAGCGGCTTGAACTTGCATCTTTGCAAGAGCAGTTTGTTGTCTATTGGAAGTATTAGCCAATGACACATTTAAGTTATTCTGAGTATTTGTTAAGTTAGCCTGCTGTTGATTGTCCATTATCTTTACAGCAGTTTGGTAGTATGTCTGAGCATCAGCAGTTGCTATTGGTACAGAAGCTTCTAATGCAGCTTGTGTTATAGCCGCTCCTGCCATTGATGATGCAGCTAGTCCTCTTTGAGCCATTTGTGCAGTTGCATTACGAATTATTCCAGCAGCCCATGAAGGTACTTGACCATTGTCAAACTGTTGAGATATACGAGATAATTGTCCTTGTACAGTCATATCATCTGTGACTGTCATGGTTGCACCTTGTACATTACTTACAAAGTCTGATTGTGCCGCTGTAGTGTCGCCTAAGAAAGCTGTGTCTGCTACAGCTCCAGATACAACTTCTGGTGCAGTTACGGCTCTTAATGCAGTATCAGCTTGACTGATTTGTCCCTGTGCAGTTCCTTGTTGAGCTTGAGCTTGTGCTCCTGTAGATACTGTGCCTTGGGCAGCAGTTGCTTGTGCATCTTGAGATAATGTGCCTGTTTGTGCAGTTGCAGTGGGTGTTGTTGTTCCTACTAGACTAGGGTCTACAGTAGCCGCAGGAGATACAGTAGGAGCCGCTGCTAACGCAGTTTGAGCTTGAGATATAGGTACATCAGGTGTTCCTTGAAGAGCATATGCCTCTGGAGATACTTCTTCTCCTGGTTGTATATTCTGTGATTGAGGAGCATATTGTCCTTGGGCAGGCATTGCAGGATTAGTAACCTGTTTACCCATGTATTCATCTACATTTTCATTGGTGGTTGTTTCTGCCATTATCTATTTCCAATCAATATCTTGTCTAACTTATCTTCTAATCTTTTGAGTGCATCCATAAGATTGTGCATATCATCTTTCACATCATCCTTACGTGCATAGTCCTCACGTGTCTTGTTCAAGAGTATCTGTATTCTTTTTACCTCTTGGAACATCTTGTTAAATGCCCAACCGAATGGTACAACAACCATAGTCAGGATTATGTTCCAAAATAGCATTGCATCTATTTCCATATTAGCTCTCTCTAGGAAAGTTGTTCATCACAGGTGTAGCACCATCGTTGCCTTCAAACAATGCCATGAAAGCATCTAAGTCTGAAGCATTGTCTATTGCTGTTTCCATTGTAACTACAGCACTCTTAACTGATGCACGATACTTGCTTACAGAATCAGGTATTGCTGTGCCTAGTTCTGACTTACGTGTTACATACCAATCTGTACTAGATAAGATGCTATTAGCAGTTGTCTTCATGTTAGCCTTCCACGTAGCCTTGAGTTCAGCTAAGTCTTTTGCTTTACCTGCTGAATCATAGAATCTGTTATCATAGGTAACAGGGTCATCTTCCCACTTGAGACCCATAGTAGTCTTGAAGTAGTCATCCCATATCATCCAATTATTAGGATGCTTTGTGCCATCTTTGTCTGTCCAACCTTTACCTGCTTTAAGTTGTACATCTCCATATTTCCAAACCATCTTATTGTCTCCTATCTTGCGTTTGCATATTTAAAAGGTGCTTCAGCAAATGCCATGTATATAAATGTGTCTCCTGCTACATGATTAAAAAATCCTGAATTATTTCTATGTTTTATACCATTACTTACAAAATCCAATGCTACTCCATCTGTATATTCAGCATTACTTTCATTAGCTTGTAATAAATTACTTATAGGATTAGAGGGTGTCCTTGCATTATCTTGTATTGCCCAACCATTTCCAGCAGTACGTTTAATCATTACCCAAGCAGGTCTAAACCCTAAGTAGATAAATGGACCATCTGTACTTTCATTAGCTGTATAACTGCCAAACTTTGAATAGCCTTCTACCTCTGAAAAACAATAAACCACATAATCAGCAGAACTACCATTAACAGCTGCAGAAGTTGAAACTGTAAACACAGAATCTGTTGGTTCTGTATTATTAAATCGTGTTGCACTAGTAGCTGCTCCGTCACTAGCATGGATTGATAGGTTCTTTGTTGCTCCTATTGATTGATGGTATACAGTAAAATCTGTTGAAGCATCTCTATTTTTAATTAAAAACCACTCAGGTTTACTGCCCAAGCCATGACCAACTGTAGCATTTGAGCCAGTTCCAGTAAAAGTTACAATGCTAAACCCTGCATCTGTGTTTGCTTGTACTGTACTTGTTATAGAGCCATCTGAATTACTTGAGGTTGTGCCACCATTTGCTTTCCAGTTCCAAGCTACAAATGCTTCTGTATTATAATTAAAACTTGTTTCTGTACCTATACTAAAACCATCAGCATTAAATGCTGTAAGTCCACTTTCTGTTGCTTCAGCATCGGTAAGATTTGAATACAAAGATTTCTGCACACCACGAGTTGAATCAACTAATCTATGCGACTGTGTTAAACCTCTAGCTTTTGACCAAACCCAATCTGGCTGAAAACCAACACCAGTTATGCTTCTAGCAGTAGCATTACCAGTATAAAGAACTGTATTAAAATGGTCATCAGATTGTGTCAGAGAATTAGGACTTATGGTTACTTCTGGTAGGTTAAATGAAGCTAAAGCTAAATGTCCTGATGGTGGTTCATAATAAAAGTCACCTATACCATTTTCATCTGTGTTGCCTTGTGCTGTTTCATTTCCAGCAAAACTAGAATCTTGACCAAAATTTACTATAGCAGAATTATAACGAGCATAACCAGAGTTTGTGTTGAGATGAAGTGGAAACATAACTGTACCATCTGTAGGTATGCTACTGTCAGTATGAACTAATGAATTATTAGTGTAAACCTTGAAAGTACCTGCATCCATGTCAAGCCTAAAAGATGCAATAGCTCCTCCCCAATAAGTACCACCAGAAGTTGCTGTTTTACTAGTATCAGTAAAATTTATATAATCATGCTCATTGCCAGTATTTCTATAGACTGACCTACCAATAGCATCCGTCAACTTTGGTGCAACATCTCCATTATTTTCCATCTGATAACTTGTAACACCAGAATAAGAGATACGGCTAGATGATGCAGCATCTGTAAGCCAACGCTCTTCCCAATACCATTTTCCAGATGTTACACCAAAAGTACCATGACAAGTTTTATTATTAGTTCCACCATTTTTTAAACTGCCTTCAGTTAAATCAGGTAAGTCGTTTGTAGATATAGGACACCAAGTGCAGAAGTTATTTTCAGGACTATCAGGCATGGCACAATCAGAAGCGGCTATACCACTAGATGTAAAATGATTATCATTACCACTTGTATCTGCACCTATTGTGCTTGATGAACCACTACCTACACTTGTGTTTTTAAATTGTAATCTAAACCCATTTGTTCCGTAAGTTACACTAGGCTCTTTTGGAATCCATATACCATTTTTAAATTCACCAAAATATGAAGCATCATACTGTGTACCATCAATAAAGTTAAAATCTGCTAGATAACCATTCATATATCTTGAGGTGGTATCTACATTTCTTCCAATCCAATGTGGTGTTGCTTGATTTACATTGAGTTCACGATTTTGTACGACTGCACCATGATGTGCGTTCATATCAGTGTAAGCATGTTGTACACCATTTATATAAACTTTTACTCTGTTTGCTTCTGTACCTTGTGTCGTATCAAATGCCCAAACTACGTGATACCAAGCTGATGGGTCTGCAAAAGAACTATTAGTTTCTAAACCATAATCAGTAGTGTCAGCAGAATCATAGTCATAATATTGCATCTCATTTACAGTATCAGATGCAGCTCCTTGACCTTGACCACTAACATTTAATGCAAACACACCACCTCCACTAGGCTCATCTGCATAAAATATAGGATTGTTTTGGTCATTAGCTTCAGATGCAAAAACTATTGATGTTTTATACCAAAAAGCAATAGTAAATGTTCTTCTATTAGTTGCACTTGATGGTGTTCTATATAAGTACCCACTACTAGCTTTATCCAACCTCAATGACGTTGTAGCAACACCATTGTAAAAATTACTCGGATTAAAAAACTGTGATGAACCTGTTAAGTTACCTAGTAATGCCACTACGCAAATGCCTTCTGTACGTTACCTAATAATATGTTACTAGCTGACTGAACCACGTAAGGTATCATATCAACTGAATTAGCAGCCGTACTAAGAGTTATACCTGTTGCACCTGCTGTTTCATAATCTGTGCCTAATGAAAGTGTTCTACTTCCTGTGCCATCTTGTATACAAATGATAAACCCTGATTGTCCTATCACTTCTGTTGTAGGGTTGGTAAGTGTTACATTACCTGTGAATGTCAAGATGAAGTTTTGGAATTGGCTAAAGTCAAGTGCTACGTTACCTGTGTTACTTGTGTCTGTGGATGTATCTGCTCCACCTGCCAATAATGCTAAATCTGCTGCTTTACTCAT
>VMHT01064518.1_pt1 | contig 10271 bp, 1 predicted proteins | sample 4693611 | NCBI WGS metagenome assembly VMHT01 (sample SAMN12280063, study PRJNA550983) | marine metagenome | isolation source: seawater sampled from same location over 5 years 0.02-0.2 micron viral filtrate | place: USA: collected off the coast of southern California halfway between the port... ...
ATTTTATTCTCGAACCAACTAGGTTATAATGGCACTGCAACAATTTACAAACCTAAACTTTGAAGATATAAAGTCTTCTATAAAGGATTATCTGAGAGAAAACTCTAGTTTCTCGGATATGGATTTCGAGGGATCTAATCTATCGATTATAGTAAACTTATTAGCGTATAATTCATATACAACAGCGTATAACAGCAACATGATAGTCAATGAGACCTTCATTGACAGTGCTACACTCAGAGAAAACGTAGTTTCTCTAGCAAGAAATATAGGTTACGTTCCTAGGTCGAAGAGAGCAGCAAAAATGCTTGTAGACTACTCCATGACAGGGATAACAAGTACAACTACATCAGTTGTGCTTCAACCTGGTGTAGTAGCAAACGGAACCGTATCAAATGTAAATTACATATTCTCAATACCCGAAAAAGTTACTGGCACTGCAAGTGAAGGAGAGGCAGTGGGAACTGTAGAGATTTATCAGGGTCAGTATCTTAAGTCTTCTTTTATAATCAATGATTCTCAACCTAACCAAAGATTTATTTTACCCAATAATGGTGTGGATACATCAACAATAAGAGTGAACGTTAGAGAAAATAATGCAAGCACTACTATTACTGAATATACTCTTGTAGATAATATTGTTGGTGTAACATCTACATCAAACATCTATCTTGTTCAAGAAACCACTGATGAGAAGTATGAGGTGCTATTTGGTGATGGTATTTTCGGTGCTAAGTTGGATAATGGTAATGTAGTTGATATTTCATACATCAAAACCGAGGGTAAGGATGGAAATGGTGTAAGTAGAGTAAATTTTGCAGGTGTGATAACGAATGAGGATGGAGCAACTGAGACAAACGTTGATACTTTAGTTTCTCCTCAGTATCCATCTGAAAATGGTGATGATATAGAAGACTTACGTAGTGTTAGATATTATGCTCCTAGATTGTACTCATCACAGCATAGAGCTGTTACAGCGAGCGACTATGAGGCAATAGTGCCATCTGTGCATCCTAACATAGAGTCAATAAGTGCATTCGGTGGTGAAGAATTGACACCACCTAAGTATGGTAGAGTTTTTATCGCTGCTAAACCTAAGAATGGTTCTTTTTTATCTGAGTTTACGAAAAAACAAATATTGACATCTCTAAAAAATTATTCAGTGGCAGGTATTGTGCCAGAACTTATTGATTTGAAGTTCTTGTACGTAGAACTTGACTCTTATGTTTACTATAATGCAAACTTTGTTGGTGACACAGAAAATTTGAGAACCGATGTTATAAACTCTATGACTTCGTTTGCTAGTGGTACAGAATTGAATAAATTTGGTGGTAGGTTTAAGTATAGTAAAGTTCTATCCTTGATTGATAGAGTAAGTGATTCTATCACATCAAATATCACCACAATAAGAATAAGAAGAAATTTAGTGGCACAATTGAACGTGTTCAGTCAGTATGAAATCTGCTTTGACAATGCATTCCATAGAAATGAGTCGTCTTATAATATCAAGTCAACTGGTTTCAATATATCAGGTGTATCTGGTACAGTATATTTCTCTGATCAACATATATCTGGTGACACAGGTAATTTATTCTTATTTCAACTTGACTCTGATACTAATATCAAGATACTTTCCACCACATTTGGATCTGTAGATTATAAAAAGGGTGAGGTTATAATTGACACAGTAAATATCACAGGCACTGTATTGTCTGATAATATAATTCAAATACAGGCGATACCTCAGTCAAATGATGTATTAGCAAGGAAAGAGTTATATCTACAATTTGATGTATCTAATAGTAACTTCTATATGAGAGAAGATCCCATATCAACAGGAGCAAATACATCTGGTACAAGATATAATCCACAATCCAGTTACAGTAATGGTGCAAAAGTAAGAGGTGCTATGATCACTAGCTCTTCAAGTGCGACAACATTGATTGGGTTTGTAAATGGACAACCTTACTACGGTGCATTTCACACTATGGCAAATGGAAACAAGATGACTGGTTCATCTCATTCTTCAGAAAGCACCATCATAACAAGCACTCCCACAAGTTCGATAGATACTTCAACAACATCTGTTTCTTCGTCATCAAATACATCATCTTCATCAAGTTCAACATCATCCAGTAGTGGATACGGATACTAATGATCCAGACATCGCTTACAAAAGTAAAAATACATGAGATAATTCAGAGTCAAGTACCTGAAGTTATTGATAACGAAAATCCTAGGTTTGGGGAATTCCTAAAACAATATTACCTTTCTCAGGAATATCAGGGAGGACCCATTGATATATCTGATAATTTAGTAGAATATAAGAGTCTTGATTTTTTGAATACCGAGACTCTCACTGGGTTTACGTCAGTATCTCAATATGCAAATAAAATAGATACAACGATATATGTTGACTCTACAACAGGGTGGCCAAGTCAATGGGGTCTTCTAAAAATCAATGATGAGATAATAACATATACTGGTATAGGTAGCACATCATTCACTGGTTGTGTGAGAGGATTCAGTGGTATAGAGAATAATAGAAAAACAAATAGTCCAGAGTATCTTACTTTTACATCAACAGGTATAGGAACTCATGGTGTAGATACCAAAGTTATTAATCTTAGTAATGTATTCTTGAATGAGTTTCTCAAGAAACTAAAAAAACAAATTTTACCTGGTTTTTCAGAAAGAAAACTATTCGATAAATTAGATCAAAGTAACTTTATAAGACAATCCAAAGATTTCTACAAATCTAAAGGAACAGAAGAAGCATTCAAGATACTATTTGGTGCTTTATATGGTGAGAAGGTTGAGATGATTCAACCATCAAAATATATTATAAAACCATCTGATGCAGACTATGTTGTAAATGATGTTTTGCTATGTGAGTTAGTTTCTGGTGATCCAATCAAAATATCTGGTCAAAGTTTAGTACAAGAAACTACACCACTACAAACAAGTGGATCTATCTCAAACGTAGAGAAAGCAGTGATAGGTGATAATTCATATTATAAAATTGCCATATCAAAAGGGACAACTATAGGTAAATTCCAACAAGTTGGTAAAACATTTATAACAGAGTCTGCAGGTATTGGTGCCACTGTGTTGAATGTAGATTCAACTATTGGTTTTGGTGCAACAGGCACAGTATCATTTGAAAATAAACAACTTGAGTATACTGGTAAAAACTATACACAGTTTACAGGTTTGGATGCTCTCACTTCACCATGTGGAATAGGGTCTACAGTTAGATCAGGAATCATTGCTACATCATACGAAAATGGTGATCTAAGTGCACCTGTAACACTGAACGTATTAGGAGTTCTCAATAAATTTCTAGGTTCAGCAATAAATCAACCTGAAGATGTAAATCTAAACATAAGTCAATTAGGTAAATTAGAGACAGATCTTTTATACTCTACTTGGATCTATAATACAGCATCTTGTTATACAATAGATTCATTCTTCTTACAAAGCACAAATAATTACATTCTCAAATTAGCAGCCGAATATGATCTTTACGTAGGTGATCAGATTGAGGTGATAGACCAGAGTGATCCTGATAATGTTCTGCTTGGTAGTATAACCTTTGTATTTGATGCAGACAATCCAAGTGGATCTATATCAGTAAACGTTCCAACTCTTGATTTTAATAAGAAGTATAAGATAAGAAGAAAACTAAAACTGCAAGGAAGTAACACATCTGATGTGCAGAACACATACACTGATGATATATCTGCATATGTTGCATCTAATAGTTTACCTCATTGGACTATAGACCCACAGAAGAGAGTACGATCATTTACTAATTCTGGGATATCAACTACACAAGTAGAAATAAATGTATCTGATCATAATTTGCACGATGGTGATCTCGTTGTATACTCTTCTTCAGGTATTGGCACACTCACCAATCTAAATGAAGGTGAGGCATACTTTGTAAAGAAAGTAGATGATAATACTGTCAAACTTGCGTATACAGGAGAGAACGTAAGGAGAGGTCAATTCCTAACTGCATTTGTTGGGAATGATATACAAGGGAATACATCACACACCTTGACTCCATTTTCCGTATTTGGAAACGATATAGGTGCACAGAAGATACTTAGAAAATTTGATACACCTGAATATGGTGATGTAAAAGATGAGACAGTTCAGGGTGGTGTAGGATTATTTGCTAATGGTGTAGAGGCATATTCTTACAAGTCATCTGATTTAGTGTATTATGGTCCTTTACAATCTGTAGAAGTATTGAACAGTGGATCTGATTATGATGTTATAAATCCACCTAGTCTTTCTGTTACACAAAGCGGACATACTGGTGCTGGTGCATCTGTGATTGCACAGGTAGAGGGCACACTGCAAGAGATTTTTGTTGACACTGAAGGACTAGAGTATGAAGAGACACCCACAGTAAAAATTCTTGGTGGTAATAATACAACAGCCATAGCAAAGGCAAAGATGAAGTTTGTTAATCAAACTGTAGAGTTTGATGCCACTTCCACAGGAGGTGTTGTGAATACTTCTACTGATAGATTTGTATTCTCTTCTCCTCATGGATTCAAAGATGCAGAAGAAGTAATATACGATGCGAATGGAAGTAGTACGATAGGAATAGGTGTAACACCTGGCACACTGGTAGATACTGCTCCCTATTTTATTGTAAAGATAGATGATTTTCAAATTCATCTATCAGAGTCAAGGACAAAAGCACTATCTGGTATTGGCACACTACCACTTACAACTAATGGTGGTGGATTACAAAAATTCAAAACTACTGCTAGAAGACAGAAGGTAGATAAGGTTCTTATAGAGGATGCAGGTTTCTTTAAGAATAGAAAAATACAAACAAATACAGGTATAAACACATTTACAAACACTGTAAATATAGATGCACATGGATTTCAAGATGCTGAGAAAATCAAGTATACGTCGAACGTTAGTGCTGTTGGCGGTCTTACAAACAACTCTGAATATTTTGTTGATAGGATTGATGATAACAACTTTAGGTTATGTGAGGTAGTTGATCTCTCTACTTTTGTAGAATTTAAGAATGATGGATTAGGAACTCATGTATTTCAAGATCCCCCAATATCAGTAGATATTAGTGGTAGACAAGGAATTACAACAAGTAACGCAACCGCTACTCCAATTATAAGAGGTAGGGTAATTGCTGTACATGTTAGCGAAAAGGGTAGTGAATATGGATCTACAGTTATCAATGATAACTATAAACCTATTATTGAAGCAAAGATAGGTAAAAACGCTTTCTTACAACCATTCATTGTAAATGGTAGAATAGATCAGATAATTATTAAAGATGGTGGAGAAAACTTCTTTAGCACTCCTGATATTATAATCAGTGGCGACGGAGTTGGATGTAAAGCAAAAGCAAGTGTAAATAATGGCACTATAACCAGTATTGATATCATAGACAAAGGTGCTGGTTATACACAAGCACTCACCTCAACTTCAGCTAAAACACCTGGTGATGGAATTATATTATCTGGTGTTATAAAATCTTGGAGAATCAATCAAGTAGAAAGATTTGCTAAGTTTGGTGATGTAAAGGATGATGATGGATTCTTAGAAACTCCAAGAGTTGCAGAACTAGGTAACCCATATGTCAATTACTATGTTCCTAGAAACCTTAGAAACTTCTTAGGTGACTTAGGACAGGATCACTCACCTATCATAGGTTGGGCGTACGATGGGAATCCGATCTATGGTCCTTACGCAGTGGTTGATGGTAGTAAGAAGTATATTGAATCAAGTTATCGTAAGTTATCTAGTCAAAGGGTGGATGGACCTAACATCAGCATATATCCAGCTGGTTTCTTTGTAGAGGATTTCACATACGTTGAAGGCACTGGTGATCTTGATCAGCATAATGGTAGATTTGCTGCAACACCTGAGTTTCCAAACGGTGTGTACGCATACTACACTACAGTCAATTCAATACAAGTACAGAACGCCAACAGTCCTTTCAATGGAGTGAGAACACCAACATTCCCTTATATTATTGGTGACACTTATCATTCTAAATTACAAAAATTTAATACTGCATTTGAATCAATACAAGATCTAGATCCCGTATCATTGAATCTTGTGAGAAATACCAAACCTTACAATATTGGTGAGTATGAATTCGTACCAAATGCAAATAAGAATACACTTATAAATTCAAAAATTACAAAAACTAAGAATGGTATAGTTGATAAAATTGACATAGTTACAGCAGGTAAGGATTATAATGTTGGTGATAGTCTCATCTTTGATAATAAACTCACTGGTGGTTCTGGTGCCATAGGTAAAGTGAGTTATGTTGAAGGACCTGGCATTTCAACCATCACATCAACTATAACAACTATTGATGATATTGTATTAGTAGCAGATGCAAGTGGTGTCACTGGTATACACACAGGACCTCATAACTTAGTAGATAATTCGTTTGTTGAGATAATTGGAATATCAACAGACACTCATGCAAATTTGTCGGTAAATACACAAATCAATTTGAAAGAAGTAAGCACTGGTCTTGCTGTAACCATGGGTGCTACTACTAATACAGGTTTGACAACAAGTGTATTGATAACAGATTGGATACCAGATTACATTAGAGTATCTAAAGACTTCAGATTCAAAGTAAATGACCTTGTACAAATTGACAGTGAACAATTAAAAATACTCAATTTTGACATTAAAAACAATAGACTTGAGATGTTGAGAGCACAGAATGGTACAACTGGTGCAGCACATACATCTGGCACACCTATTGTAAGAGTTGAGAATGAGTTTACATATCAACTCAAGAAACCTGTCAATATAACAACCGAGGAAGACGTAAGTTACTACTTTAATGCTGAGAGTGCTGTAGGTACAGGTAATACATTCGGTGTAGGAATCGGCACTACAGTTACAGTAGCTGGAAGGGGTGGTCATCAGATTTCCTCATTCTTCAACAATGAAACAAAAAATATTTTCATACCAACAAGAACAATCTACATGCCACGTCACCCATTCAAGAATGGTGATCAGGTAGAATACAATCCTGGTGCTGGTACGTCAATCAAATATCAAACTGATGCAATGAAACGTGTCAATGTCACGTTTACTAGACCATTACCCCCTGAAGTTTTTGTTCAGGTCATAGACAACAATCTTATTGGTATTGTCACCACCAGAACTGGTATTAGTTCCGACTTGCAAAGAGTAATGTTTAGTGCTAATGCAGGTATAGGTAATACACACTTCCTTAAAACAAAGAAAAATGTTGTGACTGGTACACTTAGAATAATAAATGTAACAGCAACATCAAACAATCATACATTTGAGAAAGGGGATAGAATTGATTTGACTGTTGTGTCATCCGCAACAAGTTCAATCACAGCAGTGTATGATCCTGGCACAAGATTTGTAAGTATAGGGTCATCAGTCAACCCTCCAATATCTCTTACTCAAGGAGATACACTTGAAATAGATACTTCCAATGTATCACTTGAAAATACAAAATTATTATTCTTCCTTGATCAGAACTTTAATAAACCTTTTGTGGGAACGGGCAAATCTGCTATAGAGGTGGTAAACAGTGGTATACCTGGTAATGCAGGCTCTAAAACATCAATACACTTCACTAATCGAGTGCCTGATGTATTGTATTACAAATTTCTACCATTACAAAATACTAAGATAATAGAGACTAATACTAATATCAAGGATTACTCTAAAGTATTTGTAAATCCAAGTAAATTTACAGGTAATCATGGTATAACGACAGTTTCTACTAATAATTTTAGTTGGAATTTATTCACTGTTCCTGAGAAAGTAGGATATTCAAGTGCATCACAACTTTCATACATCACAAACACAAAAAATATCAAGGGAGGAGTTGCAAGAGTATTGTTGCAAGGTGGTGGATCGTCATATAAAGATATTCCACAAGTATCTGTAGCTTCAACAACAGGAACATCAGCTAATCTAAAAGCATTTGGAAGAGATATTGGAAGTATAGATGAAGTGATAATGGTTGACACAGGATATGATTATCCTTCAGACCTTACACTACAACCACAGGCAGCAGTGCCACAAGTTCTTTTCTTGAAAGATAATTTTGCTGTAGACAGTGTTGCTATCACATCTACTGGTAAAAATTATCTAACACCACCAGATTTTGTTGTTTATAATAGTAAAACTAATTCAGTCAATGAAAATGCAAAATTTGAAGCAGAGATAGAGGGTGGTTCAGTGTCTACTGTCAAAATTGTCACGGCTGGTGGAAATCTAAGTTCGGGTGATGTTGAATTACTAGCTGTAAACAATAGTAATGGTGTTGGTATTATAAGTGCAACATATGCTGACCCTAATGTAACACTTAGACTACAAACTCCTCTTACAGGATTTAATACAGACATACCGTTTCCATTTGATGTAGGTGATAAAGTATTTGTTGAAAACGTAGGTGTCAGCACGGGTAGTGGGTATAATTCATCAGATAATTTATATCAATCATTTACATTGGTAGGTGTTGACACTGCTTTTGGTAACGTAAATTCAGCAACAGTAACGTATGCAGTAGATAAAGATCCTGGCACACATGATTTTGCTAAGTATGGAACTGTGGTAAAAGAGAGAGATCTTGCTAAATTTAAGGTCAATCTTATTGAATCTACTTTCCTAAAAGGTGAACCAATAGTATCATCATCAGGAAAAGAGAGTAAGGTTGTAATTGGAAAGAGTAAAACTAGAAATATTTTGCGAGTGGATTCTCTTGTAGGATTCAATACAGGCGATGTGGTGACTGGTAAATTCTCTAAAGCAGGTGGTACTGTAGATTCTACTCAAGAATATGAAGGTCACTTTACTCTTGATACATCAACAGAAAAATCTTTTGGATGGGAAAGAGACACTGGAAAAACAAATGATTTCTATCAGAGATTACAGGACAATGATTACTATCAAAGTTTTGCATACTCACTCAAGAGTTTTGTGGGAATTAATAGTTGGAGTGAACCAGTTGATTCACTGGCACACATAGCAGGTTTCAAAAAACACTCTGATCATCTAATAAATTCTGTTCCAACTACATCATCACAACCTGCTGGAATATCGTCAGGTGCAGGTGGTGTTGTAATTATTGATGCAGAAGCATCATTACTTGATACTCCAAACTTTGATCTCGTAAGTGAAAATACAAACCTTGATGAGAATATAAGTGATGAGGTAACATTTACTTCTGGTAGATTTGGTGATGCAATTATATGCAAATCAAACCGAGTATTGGACATCGATGACCTAAGTCCTCAGTTTTACTCTGACCCTGATCTTATTAGATCAGTTGAACTTGATACATTTGATATGCTAACAGGCGGTCCTGGTGGTGATGGTATCAGTGCAATCAAATATTATGCACAAGTAGTTTTAGATACATCTCTTGGTATATCGTTCAACGCAACTCAGTATTCAGAATTTATAGTATTTCATGATGGCACAAATGCGTATCTCAACACATACTCAGAACTTAGTGATGCGGAAGATCTTGGTGAATTTACCACTGATGTAAGCGGACCTCTTGCAAGCGTACTATTTGTTCCCAATAACTCATCATTCAGTTATGATATAACATTCCACAAGGAGGTTATTACTAACGGTGTTGGTTTTGCTTCTACATCATTTGGATTCCAAGAATATAAAGGAATGACTAAACAACTAAACGTGTTTGGTTCTGTAGTTGTACAGGAGGTAGATGCAATTGATGCTACCATGTACAAATCTGGAAGTATCCTTGTATCAGCTAGAGGACCTTTGGGTGAGAAAGAGATTGACGAATTTACTTGGTTAGCAGATGGATCGAACAAAGTTTTATTTACAAACTTTGGTAATATGGACGCTGACACTGATGTAGGTACTTTCCAAATCAATATGTTGAGTAATTTATTGAAACTCAGGCATACATCTCCTGTGGGTATGGCGGTGACAGTATCATCATTATCAAGATCTGTAGGTATAGCACAAACACATGGAAACACTGGTATCACTGGTGCTTACATCATAGGTGACACTGAACTTGATGGAACCTTTTCGACAATAGTTGCAAATGGATCACCATCACTACAGGTCATATCTACAAAATCATACAGTAATTATACTACTTGTAGATTTCACGTTGAGATCAACAATACCACTGATGGTGCATACTCCGTATTTGTAGTGGGTGCTAACTCCTATGGTGGCAATGCATCATATAACAAATATAATAACCTATACAC
>VMHT01168484.1_pt1 | contig 10270 bp, 15 predicted proteins | sample 4693611 | NCBI WGS metagenome assembly VMHT01 (sample SAMN12280063, study PRJNA550983) | marine metagenome | isolation source: seawater sampled from same location over 5 years 0.02-0.2 micron viral filtrate | place: USA: collected off the coast of southern California halfway between the port... ...
CCTGCTTTCTTGCCTGTCATCTTAACTTTCATCTCAACAGTATCCAAGTCTTTGAATACCTCTTTGGTGCTTACATTTGTAAGCATGCTATCAATACGCATAGCACTTAGACCTTCGCTAAGTTCCAGTGTCAAATACACACCATTCAGTCCTTGTGTTACCCAGTTAACTGCCAAGTTCTGCATAAACAAACTCTTGCCTGATCCTGATCCACCTGCAAAAATATTAAGTTCTCCCTTGTTCATGCCGCCAAACAGTTTACGATCCATAGCGGGCCAGCCTGTGCTAATCTGTCCGTTATTGTCTTTGAGAGCCATAAGTCTTGCTCTCGGATCTTCAAAGTAATCTGTACCCATGTCTTTTGTAAGACTAATTTGTACAGCATCTTTAATGATCTTTTCAACTGGGTCGTATTCGCCTTTCTCAAGCAGGTCTGCACTCTTGAGAATAGCACGTTCTAGTTCCTGTCGCTTGGTGAATCCTTCAAACTCTACAAGGAACCAGTCGTTATGACTTTCGTTAATGTCAGGCACAGGCTTTAGTTCTACGCCTGTTACTGCACTCACTTGTTGTGCAGTGGGCAACGCTCCATGCTCGTCGCTGTGTTCTTTTACAAACACTGCAGTATCATACAAACTTCTATCAAAATTATCTACGTTATAGATGTTTTGCACACGCACAAAGTTCTGTGCATCATGCAACATCATTTCTAAAAATAGTTTTTGTAAGTCTGCTGTATATTCTTTTGCCATTAACACTTCCCACAATTGTAAACACAGTAATCTGGTTTAACTTGATTTATTGTACTATAGAATTCATCAAAATGTCTAATACATTCTGAAAAAGTAGTTTTACTTATATCGTACTTGTCTTTGTTTCTCCACCATTCACTGCGATAATAGTATCTATAATCATGAACTAAACAACAAGGCATAAAATGTCCTTGTGCGCTTATGTATTGATTTCGATAATTTGCACACTTTGGCAAAATAGATTTTACATTTTTATAATTTTCTTTTGTTATTTCTTTTGGTCCTGTAAACTGCACAGGCTTTAACCAATCGTTGTTTAACCATCTATCACTTGGTTCTATATTGAATTGATCTATACCCAAGTCCTGACTAAGTTGTTTTGCACTGGTAATATCATGCTCGTTAAAACTAAATGGAATATATTTCCATATTGTTTTTACACGACCTGCACATAATTTTATAGCAGTTTCAATTTGATCCCATTTTGCATTGATTCTATATTCTGTAAAGTTTTTAGGCAATCCATCGATTGCAAACTCAACTGTATCCTCAGGCCCGAGACAGTATAAAAACTTTTCCCACCACGCCTTATTTCTACCGCTACCGCTAGTGTTTATTACTACTCTCGGAGCATGTGCTTTACAACTTACAACCAATTTATCTAAATTAGGATGTAAAATTGGATCTCCGTATGTTCCGCCTAAATAAAAATATTCTACGGGCAAATCAAAAAAGTTTTTAATCATGTTTGGATCTAAATCTGCAATAGTCAATCCTTGTGTTCCAAACTTATCAAGCAAGGTTGTTCTTGCACAACGCGGACAAGCAAGTGTACATCTACTAGTAGGCTCAAGCGTAATGCTATACATATTTTTTACGCCTGAGATTAATTTTTAAACTCATTGTTTCTTTTGCATCTAGTATACTTTTAAGTGTAAACAGTTTACCATAACGCACAACTGCATCATTTATATCTTTAACATCTGTTTCCCAATCAGGAAAACTTACACTCCATCCGTATTCAAGTGCATCATCTATTAGTTTTTGTCCCGCTTTATCTCTATCCGGTACTAGAATTATTTCTCTGCCTAGTGTGTCAATAATCTGTGCTTGTGTTTCACTGCATTGGTTGCTTAATATTCCTACACCACCAATACACATTGCATCAAACAGACCTTCTGTAACTACTACAAACCTAGCATCAGGCAACTGAGAATCAATCCCATAAACGTAGCCACTATCATGACTAGTAAAATATTTGGGTCTTCCGGCATCGTCTATACTCCTTGCACTAAATCCTATTGTACGCCTTCCCCATTTAAAAGGAACTATAACACGCTTCCACATACCTGCGGGTTTACTGTTACTATACATTAGTTTATTTACAGGCAAGCAACGTTGTAATGCATACGTCCGAATATTATTAGGCAGTTCGTGCGTTGCTCCTTCAGGTAGTGGTCTACTTTTAAATTCTACTTCAAACTTTTCTTCTTCTACATCTTCAACAACAACTGTATCTTTAATACGCAATGCTTCAATGTTAAGCATCTGTCTTGTGTTTTCATCAACGCCTAACCATGTTAGCAGTTTGCGCATTTTAAAACTGATGTGTCTGCCTGGTTGCCATCCTGTTTTAAAGTTACAGTTAAAGCAGTGATAACTCACAGCATCGCCATTCATAATTATGCCGCCTCTGCTACGCTTGTCCATGCTTTCGCCATTGTGATGACAGCATACAGCATTAAACGAAATCCACCCATTGGTAGTTCGTTTTTGTTTGCCGGGCAAACTGTCATTTACTGCTTGTTGTATACTGTTCATTTAAATATTTTACGTTGTTTTGTAAAATTAATCAATCTGTTTGCTATTTTTTTATGCCCTTGTTCATTGGGATGAGTTTTATCTGTCAATCCTCCAATATCTGATTTTGAAAGGTAATCAAGTGTATTTTGATCTGGCAAATAATAATTTGGATATTTATGATATGTATGATGCGAGCCTAAACTATTAAGTTGCAATAAAGATATGTTGTTTAAATTGCAAACACTGTTTACCAAAAGTTTACTGCTATCTGTTAATGCTTGATTGCCACTTGCTTCATCACCTTGACTATGAAGCACCCATTCTTTAAAACTGTTTTGAAACTTGTTACGTTCTATTCCTTGTTCAATGTGTTTACTGTGTACCCAATGAAAAGTATCTTCGTCCCACCAACTCATTCTGCCTACTGCAGTCCATGCAACTACAACTGCAACGTCTTGATACCGATGTCTTTCGTAGCATATAAAGTTTGCAAACTGTTGACCAATGCCATAATTACTATTACCACTTGCTGCAAGATTTAAAATTTCAAAATCAAAGGCTTGTCCAAGCAAGGACAAAAAATTATCCTTTGGATCAACGCCATCTCCTTTAGTAATACTACATCCAAATCCAATTAATATCATAAACTTATTATACGCTCTTTTGCAAAAAGATACAACCGTTTTGTGAAATATTCGTGCCCGGCTTGGTTTGGATGTCCTCCGCTTGCAAATAAATCTAAACGCGAATCTTCTTGTTCTGCACTTTTAAGTGTACTGTCCATACTTGCACCATCAATAAAATAATTATCATACTGTGTAGTGCGGTGTTTACCCAGTGCATTGAACTGCAGTATAGAAACATCATGTGCTTTACAAATACTGTTTGCAATTAGTTTTGCATTTTGTGTGAACATTTCATGACTCTGTTTAGTACTGAATGTTACCCATTCTTTTGCACTTGCAAACCATCCATCCTGTTCTCCAGCAAAGCCATTGTGTGTCCAATGATCACTGTACCAGCTCATTCGTGTATGTTCGCTCCAGCCTATACAAATTACAATAGATTCACTAGGATCTCGTAAATTTATAAAGTAATCTGCAATTTGTTGCGCTATTGCCATATTGCTGTTTGCAGGTTCAGCACGATTGTCAAACTCGCAACCTATTCTTTTAGCAAGTAATCCTAGCCAACAATGGCTTTCTCTGTAACGTGTGTTTGCCCAGTGATCACCTAGATCGATTTCTGGCGATTGTAGTTCACTACCATAGGTAAAACTACAGCCAAATCCGACTAACTTCACGGTCTATATAATACTTGACTCAATGTACCTGAAGTAGTTGTACGCTTAAAACGCACTGCACTGTATACGCCTGTAAAGTTTACATAAGCGTTATCACTCTGTGCAGTATATGTTTCTGTTGCTATTGTTGTAAAATCAGCGTTTTGAATACTATTACTTGGATTAATTGAGCCCTGTATCTCCAGGGTGCCTGTGAACGCACTGCTAAAATAAACCTGTGCAGTGTGTTGTGCTGTGTTGCGATTTACATATGGTTTTATTGTTATTGAACTGCCTGTATCACCACTAGTAAATGATTCTGTAGTGCTTTCAACAAAAGTAGGATATACACCTTCACATACTTCAAGTGTTCCATTGGCATGATAGTTATCGTCTGCGTATGCTGGACTTGTACGACTTTCACCATCGGTGACTTTTAGTGCGTAACTATAAAACTTGCTATCTAAATTTAGCAAATCACTTTCAGTAATACTTGCTTCAAATACGCCTTTGCGTGGATCAATTGCTGTAAGCGCACGTTCAAAATATGCTACACCATTTTCTTTGTCCAGTATAACAATGTTTGCACTATGATCAGTCATTGCAACACGTTTTTGATCACGATTTTTAAATTCTATACGGATAAAATTGTCTATTCCGCGGTATACTTTGATGTTGGGTGTGTAAAACATACTCATAATATTATTAACTCCAGTATCAGTTACAACTGCAGTGTGCCTTTGTGCATATAAATATCCAGTAATAACAGTCATACTGTATTTATCGAAAGAGTTGAATGCCGCCTTTAGCAGAAGAAATATTTACAAAATATCCTTTCCTAAGTCTGGTGACATATGGCGGTAAAGAATATATAGGAATAGTACAGAATCAAGATGATACTGTGCTTAGTATGTACGATTACAGCAAGATACCAGATGATTTAAAAACAACGTTTTTAGAATTAGGGGATGTTTGGTGGTGGGAATCAAATAGAATGATTCCTATTAATTTATTTCTCAAAAAAGATTTTGCACGTTTCGCAGGTATTTTAATTACATTTAACATTCGCGACACAGAAGTGGTAAAAGGACCTAGTGTAAGTATTGCTGATCTAGCAAAAAAACGCAGCAAAAGACGTAATATTCAACTAGTAAAAAAAGTAACCAAGTAATGGAATTATTTGGTTTATTAATGGTCAAACACTTTGTCGTTGATCTAGGATTACAACAGTATATAGGACCTAGCAATAAACATAGATATTTTAGTTTATTAGCACACTATCATTATTTACAACACGGTGCAGCAACATTTTTAGTTTGTTGTCTGTTACTGCCAGTAGACCTAGCACTGCTAATAGGATTAGTAGACTACTTTATACACTGGCAGATAGATTATACTAAACATCATCTAAATAATTTTTTAAATGCTAAACCACAAACTAAAATTTGGTGGTGGACTAATGTACTTGATCAATCCTTGCACACTGCTACATATTGGATCATTACAATGACAGTAATACAATGGCCGGTAGGATTTCATTTAATTCCTAATATGTATGCCTAGTGACGTGTGGTGCCGCCGTGATTAGTTATATTTGTATAATCTTTGACGTCTATATCATCTGATAAAGTTTCTGCTACATGAGCAAGCATCATTTGTATTTGGTCATCATCCAAAAATGTTTTATACAATACTAAACTGTGCTTTAGTAACATAGTGGCCACATACATAAAATCCTCGTCTGTGTTTAACTGTGTTTGAATATGTGCTACCAATTGATCTTGTATATCTTGCATGCGTTTTGTATCGTTAGCCATTTGTTTCCTCCAATATATTCATGTGTACTGCTACTAGTTGTGCGTAGGCTACACTGTGACTTTTCTTAAAACTATAACTATCCAGTCCTGCTTTATCCCACACTGTGTTTGCTACTTCCGCCCATGTTTGCCCTATTAGATGACGTTTAGCAGGGCGTATGACTGCAAGAAACATTGCCATGCGAGGTATGCTTGTAATATCTTCCGGCATCTTTGCCATTGTTTCAAAGTGTTTGCCTACATGTATTAGTTGTTCAAAAAACTCTCTGTCATGCAGTTTACTCCAGTTTGGATCGCGCATAAGTTCCACTAGGTGCAGTTCATTTCTAACATGTGTGTATACACCTACGTTTAGCAAGTCTAGTTTGAAGTATCCCAGTTCTTCTGCACGTTTGTGATCAACTGTGGCAAGTCCATCATGTGCTTGCGGAATACTATTGAAGTATACACCTGTGTTGTGCTTGTTTCCGTTTTCAAGTCTAGCACCAACACCTTTCACATGTTTTGTCAACTGTGTGCGATCAGCAAAGTCAATGTCTACATCTGGCATGTCGTACATTATAGTCCTGCCTCTTTCAATATATGCTTTACCCATTCTGTGTCTGCAAAGTAGTCAACAAACTTACGCTTCCAAAAGTCTGGATCAATATATGGGAAGATCATTTCTATTTGTTCTGTGCTTAGTTTGTCCAGTGCCGCTTGTCCACTGTTACAGTTAAACACAATCCATGCACTAATACGTCCTGTGGTTATATCACGCACTAGCACGTTGCCATTTACATAGTTAAAGTAATGGTTAAACACACTGTCTTTTTCTTCTGCCCAAGTTTCCATGGTTTTAATACTGCGCTCTAGTGCATCCTGCGTTGCTTCTTTGCGTAAATGCTCCATTAAATATTCCTGATACACTGCATCCTTGCACCAGTAGTCTAGTTTCTTGTTGCTTTTGATTACCCAGTCAATAAACTTTGCAGTGTTAATTGCACGGATATTAACCATGTGTCTACCAAACTTTACAAATGCATTATAGTATGCGCTTTCACTAAAATCTTTGTATGTCTTAAACTTCGCACTGCCTTGTGTAAGTTCATAGAAACGCAAGTATGCAGTCATGCCTAGTTTAACGCCTGCTTCATTCTCTTGTTGTGCTCTGCGCTTTGGCTCGCACAGATGCGCCACAAGGGTACTTTCCTTGCGATAGCCTTTGCCACAGTATTGACATATGTAGTCTTTGGTTTCCATACTATAATTAATTATAGCATCTTTTATGACGCTTGTAAAATCATTCATTCTACAAAAACCGTGTGCGGAGGTTTAATTTCATCGCTTGTGTCTTTTAGACATTGTATTATTTGAGGACTAACCGTACGGGGATTAACATACCAGTCTTCAAACGGTTGCCAACAATCTGTATCACTATCTCTTACGGCAACATTTTTTACTAGTAACAAGTATCCGTGATCTTGATAAAATTGTCTACTAGGTTCAGCATTGTTACCAGTGAAAACATCAGTCTCGTGTGTAATCACACTAAACTCTTGTGATTTTATAAATGCAGGCAACCATTCTTGATCTATATCAACTTGTAAATAATCTATTGTAGCAGGCATATCTTTTAACAACTTTGTATAATCTATTTTAGTAGCATCTGATATAATGTATTCTGCTTTGGGCCTAATACTACTATAATCACTGTAAGGAAAACTTTGAATATCTATGCTAATACCTGACCAATTAAAAACAGTTTCCAATAGATATGTATTTGTTTGTGCGTCAGGACAACCAGCGCCTAATTCCAACCATGTGCCTTGTTTTTTTCCATCGAGTGCAGTTAATACAAAAAAGTCTTGCCAAGACTGGCTGTAACATTGTGTAATTAGTTCTACATTTCTAAACTTAAATTTTAATAGATCTTTTAAACTTGAATGAAACTTAGGATCTTTTAGTATATACGGTTCTATATGCTTTGGTAAATTTTTAAGTTCTAAAAACTCCTCGTATTCGGGCCATTCTTCTCCGATTGCATCTCTAATATCACAATATTCACAACCGTTCATACTGTACCTGGTCATGGTACATCACCGTACAACTTTGCTATTTCTTTAAGATCTTTATCTGTATACATAGTTGCAAGCATGTCCAACTCATCACTTTTTGCAAGTGGATGTAGACGCTCTACATCTTTGCGACGCTTGCTTGAATTGTTCTTGTCTTTCTTTTTATGTCCGACCCACTGATGGAACTGTGTTCCCATGCCAGGACTTACTGTGCATAATAGTTGCCATACAAGTTTAGGATGTTTTGCTAGTTCAAAGTATGTACAGTTCACACGCTGATTGCCAGCCATCAAGTAGTATGCTTGTAGTTCACTACTACCTTTTACTAGACTAACATAACGATTAAGTAGGAATGGTGCTAGTTGCTTTTGGTGCTCTGGTTTAAGTCCATCATAGAACGCATAGTCTTTGCGATCTATTGCGGCAAGCACTGTGTTTAGTGGCAACTTATCAGTCAAACTTAACTCCATGTGTATCTATTACATCACTAAATGATAACATAAACATGCGAGCATCGTCAAGTGTTTTAAACTCTAGCACTATTGTATCGTCCACGCTTTCTATTCTATGATCTGTGTCTGTGCGATGTTCTAAATAACGTTTTACACGATCTAGTAAATTACTAGCCTTAGTTCCGTGTTTTACTGCAGTATGAAAATCTAACTTGTGACTAAACTGAAACATTCTATAGTCAACACGAAATATCCTGCCAGGTTTAGTGAACAATAATATATGGTTGGCTCGTCGCCATGGGCCGTTACCATGCTTTGTCAATGCTTACAATCTCGTTTTGTTTGTTAATCTCTTTTGCGCAGTATACACAACGAGGATTTTCTACACCTGTTTCAATCGGAATGGCAAGGATTTGTCCCTGTTTAAGTTTAGGAAAAAACCATTTAACATCACTGTAAATGTCTACTATGTTTAAAGGTAAGTATTCATGTCTAAAGTCACCTAATGGATTAAAAACAAATGCATCAAATCCTCTGTCATTGAGACTGCTAAAGTTAAGCATTTCTAGGTCACCTACATCCCTGTCACCGATGAGTATTTTCCAATCCACAGGCATGCGTATCTTTTTACTACCAATATCTAATACCACTGCAGGACTGTTAAAACTTTCTAAAAAGATTAAAGGAATAAAAAAATAATCGGGATCTTGAGGATTACTGTTATCTAATATTGCAAAACGAAGATCTTCTACCTCGTCAGGTATATCATTCATTTCATATGCTTGATTTTCTAATGTAAGTATTCTCATTAGTATACCTCAACAATTTTATCAGCAATGCCATATTTCACTGCTTCTTCGGCACTAAGCCACTTGTCTTCCGGCGGTAACAAAACTTCTCTAATCTTTTTCTCTGTAAGCCCAGTGCATTTTTTATAGTGTTCAATCATACGCTCACTGCTAAGTTCAAACTCGCGCATTGTAGCAAACAGTTCATGTTCTTTACCACGTGATCCCCAACTGTATTGATGACTAAGAATACTTGTATTTGGTGTAATTAATCTACGTCCTTTTTTTCCTGCCATAAATGTCAGCACGCCGCAACTTGCAATTAGTCCCAGACCAACAGTTTTAATAGGAATATGACTGCCTTTCATTGTATCAATTAGGGCAAATGCTGCATGTACACTACCGCCAGGACTATTAATAATAAGAGTAAGTTCTTTTGGACGTTGACGTTTCGGTAATAAATTCATTTCAATAATCCACTTAACAAGCGGTGAAGTAGTTTTATTATCAAAACCTTCGCAAAAATATGCCATGCCTAAATTATACATGGTTTGTCCAAACTTGGGCATGTCCTCTGTTTCGTGATCACTCATACTAATTCCAATCTGCTTTCTCTACCGTAAATGGGTAGTTTGCTTCTTTATAAAATGCTTTACGTTTTGTTAGATGTCTTTTAGCGTACTTTGCTGTACTGGTTATGTCCCAGATTTGTACGAAATCTTTGTCTTCCGCTTTACGAATGCCGCGCCCAATACTTTGAATAACGCGAACAAAACTTTTACCGGGCTCAACAAGCACAAGATTAAAGATACGAGGAATATTGATACCCACCGCTGCAACTCCATAAGTGGCGATGATGACCTTGCCTGTAGCAGTTGATACCTCGTCATATTCTGTTTTTCTGTCTGCACCTTTTGTACTTCCTGATACGAACACACTGTCTGGGATACGACTTGCTAGTTCATTGCCTGCTGCAATTCGATCCACTAGTATAAGTGTGTTACCTGTGTCCTTGATACTATCGCATAGTCCTGAGATATAATCAAGTCTGCCTTTATCTTCTAGTAAGTATTTAAGCTCACTTTGATAATTTGTATGTACAACTGTGTCAATCATTTGTACAACATTCACATGGCATGCCGCAAGCACGCCTTTATCTTGTAGTTCTTTTGCACTGATCTGATTAATCACAGGACCAATGCTACACACAATGCCTACACTTTCAAACTTCTCTTTAGGCACTGTGCCTGTTAGTCCCCAACGTATGGGTATATGGCTCATTACGCCCGTTAGCAGGGCCGTTAGTGCGTCTGCTTTAG
>VMHT01013795.1_pt1 | contig 10269 bp, 24 predicted proteins | sample 4693611 | NCBI WGS metagenome assembly VMHT01 (sample SAMN12280063, study PRJNA550983) | marine metagenome | isolation source: seawater sampled from same location over 5 years 0.02-0.2 micron viral filtrate | place: USA: collected off the coast of southern California halfway between the port... ...
GACTGTATCAATAATATTATTTAAATATTAGAGCATAATAAGTAGCGACTACAAGGAGCGTAAGACACGCTCTCTCATAAGACCAGTGTCTCATTCATCAGCAAGACGCTGGAAGTAAGACAGTGCATCATCCTCGTCCTCATCCTTAGATACAACAGGAGCAGGTTTGGGTGTCTCTTGCTGGAGAGGGAAGTTGGGTTTGAATGATCCACGATCATTGTCCTCTTCTCGCACTTCCTCATCAAGTGTAGGACGAATAGACTTCTGACCCAGGACAAGTTGCAGACGATTCTGCAGTTGCTCATAGGTTTTAAACTGGTCAGGTGCAGTCAAAGCAGCAAGAGAATACTGCTTCTTCCACAGTGCTTCCAGTGCATCATCATCGTCAAGCAGAGGTGATACACGATCAAACTCAGACTTGTCGTAGTTCCAGTAACCATCCTTACGAACGATCTTCAGTTTGAAGTTAGCACCTTCCCAGAAGTCAAAGGGGTTGATAGGAGTCTCGTCCTCAAACTCAGGTTGCATTGCTTCCATGATCTTATCAAAGATCTTCTTACCAAACTTATAGAGGAAGACTTTACCTTCGTTCTGAGGATTTGATTTGTCCTGCACAACATAGATGTTGGCATAGTAGGACAGTTTACGCTTTTGCTTACGTGCAATCTCTTTGTCAGATTCGACACCAGAGTTCCAAAGTTGACTGTTGTGCTCTGAAACAGGGTCCTTCTGACCAATAGTAGTCAGGGAGTTTTCGATGTACCATCCACCAGTGCTTTGGAAAGCATGGGTGTACATCTTTGCCCAAGGAAGGTCTTCTCCTTCAGGGGCAGGGAGGAAACGGATGACTGCAAAACCATTACCAGTTTTATCTACTTCTGGTTTCCACAGACGGTCATCACCACCGCCACCAGTATTATTCATCTTCTCAACTTCTTTCACCAGTTTAGAGGTGAGAGAACCAAGACCAGATTGCTTTTTAAGATTTGCGAAAGACATAGGATTAATCGGATTAGTTGGATTTGGCTTGTGTGTACGACGCTATCATACTATACTCAGGTATCACTGTCAAGTTGTTTTCTCATAACGTTGAGCATCTCTGACATATTATTGAATACAGTATTCATATCAACATCTTTGGGAAGACCCATCATTTGTGCAGAGTCAGTGATTCTTTCTCTCATTTCAATTGCATCTGGGTCATCAGATAAAGACAATCGAGCGTAAAGAATTTTCTGTTTTTCTATGAGTTTTTCCAAATTAGAAACTTGCTCTAATTTGTCATCATCACTCATGTATGGAAAGTGCATAAACTTTCCATAGACCTCATCTTGGAGTTCACTAATTTTAGTCATCTCTGACCTAACAATTTCAGAGTCAAAGAAACTCATAGGACTACCTGCTTAAGAATTTTTTTATAACGTTGTACATCAATATTTAGAAAAGGAGAATATTTTTTCATTCTCATGCTGACGGTTTCCCACACTGGGTCTTTGAGATGGGAATCAAAGTTTTCTCTAAATCCTAGAATCTTATCCAGGATGACTAGAGTTTCAACTGATATATTTTTTCTAAGATATTCTTTTAGAATTTGCGGATGTCGTGTGCCATCCATGGCAAACATAGAATCAAAGTTACTATCACTGAAAATAAATTCAGTTTCTTCCTTGAAGACATATGATAGTGATTGATTTCTTTTCTTCCACTCTGTGTATCTACCCTCACCATCCTTAATCATTTCACCAATCCAAAGTTTCCCTGGATCAGTACAGTTGATAAAGTTAGATACAAAAAATTCAACCACCTCTTGGTCTGATTTGTTTCTTGCCAACTTCTCAAACCAGAATCTATCTTTTCTTTTATAGAAAGATTGAACAGTCGCACGACTCTTGCCACGATACTTGTGGTAATCATACTTGTCCTTGGTGAAGTGGTTCTTCATTGACAAGTAACATCTGTAGGCATCAAATGGCATCATAAAAAAGTAATAGGGTCAATTTTTTGGCGGAAATTTTTTCGCCCCCTTTTGAAATTAAAAGACCAATTTTGCGCGAGAGGTCTTCTTCAAAAAGTTCAGTTCCATTGCTTCATATTTGATCTTTTCCTTCAATGGTTTTGAAATCAATTTAGGAACAGAGTTTAAATCAATGGAATTAAGTTCACAGAAATGCACGATGGCATCGATGTAGCTCATACCTTTATGCTTTTGCACAAGTGTTTCAATCTCTTGCGCGAAACGAGATGGGCAAAAGAACTTGCTCTCAAATGCCTTTTCTAGTTCATTCTCCATCTTTTGACCCAGTATTGTGATGTACAAATTCTTTAATATACCTTACTAGCAATTTAATATAGTCTCCTTTATTTCTTTTGTCAAATACTTTAACTTCACCACCAGGAGTAACCATGATGGTGATTAGTTTTTTGACGGGAATGCCGGTCAGTTCGTAGTAAGCAGTGGCATAAAACATTTCTTGGACGAAATAGTTTTCCAACCACTCTTCGGGTTTTATTTTTTCTGAAGTCTTAAAATCGATGACTGCAAGTTCTCCTTCATATTCAGCGATGCAGTCAACCCTACCTGCTAAACCAAGATACTCTGAGAACAGAGTTCTTTCTATAGCGTGTATGTTATTTATGCGGTCTAGGTATGGTGTGGCATGATGAAGCATGAACTTGGTTAGAGGTCTAAACTCATTCCAGTTAATTTCTTTATTCAGCATATAAAGTTCAACCGCTTCGTGGAAGTCTGTTCCTCGTGTGGTTGCTTTCTTTGTAATGCGATTTGCTTCTTCAATACCAACCCGTGCTCTCCACTTGACAAAGATTTGTCTGTTATAGAAAGAAGTTACAGATGTGATAGAAGGCACCCACTCTCCATTCGGAAGATTGTAGAGACGGATGCCATTCTTTTCTTTCTTATTGAGTTCAAGGTCACCAAGATAATTACAATGAGTAAAATTCATAAATTCAAATCAAGTTTAGCAAGTAGATATTCTTTACAAAGACCTGAACGTACAATATCATCAACGCCAAACTCAATCATTTCGACTGATGGCATGACTCGTAGTATTCTCATAAAATCCATGATGCCATTTCTCTCATTCTGCTTGGTCAAGTCAGTTTGAGTAGCATCACCACAGAACATAATTTTGGTGTCTTCACCTACCCTCGTAATTATACTATCAAGTTCATGGAAATTCAAGTTTTGAAATTCATCAACAATGATAATGGATTTATCAAGGGTCGTACCACGAATGAATGAGGTAGACCAGAAACTAATAGTTCCTTGAGTCTTTAGGTTACCATACAGCATTTCAAAGTCTACGTCTGTGGGGAGCGTAAACATATACTTAACCATATTCTTATATGGAATTTGGAAAAGTGCTGACTTATCCTCATGGTCTCCAGGAAGGAAACCAATTTCTCTGGTGGCAACAAGAGACCTTACGATATAAATTTTTTCATAAGGCGTATTCTCATCAAGCACGTCTTGCAGTGCATTCCATAGAGTGATAAAGGTTTTACCCGTTCCTGCTGCACCATATGCAACGACATTCTTATCGTTTTCATATGCTTCAAAGAGAAGTTTTTGATTCTCAGTTAGTGGATCAATTTCCCGAATCAAGTCTGAGTTGATGGGTTTCTTTCTCTTCATTTGTTTAACAGTTAGACCAACTCCAATGGGTTGATCAGAGTTCTTTTTTCTTCTAGGCATTTAGAAACTGTAATCGCGATTTTTACGAACGTTTGCACCAGGTTGTCTGGATGCTCTGTCTAGGATTTCGTTCCATCCACTTGAGTTGGCTTCACCCTTCAAGTGCATTTCTCCCACTTCTCCTACACCAGCGACACCTGCCTGCCAGTCTTTGTCCCAACTAAGATTCTCTTTCCTCCATTCATCATATGCTTTCATTGTCATGGAGAGTTCTTTTTTCTCTCCAGTTTCTCTATTAATAACAGGATATGTTGGCAATGTTAGACCTCCTTTAGATGTAAATATTTATTACCATTCAAGTGCTTCAGCAACCATAGGGAATTGTTCAATGAAGATTTTCTTACAACCCTCAGCAATTTCCATGTGTTCCTTCTGCGTTCCGTGTCCAGTGCGAAGATCAATATAGTGAATCCACGAACGAACTGAACCCGTCATGTAGATTCTGGTGGGACAAGCGAGTGGCAAAATCATTCTTGCACATTCCTTTGCCACGCCATTATCTAACATGTCCTGGTAAACATCTAGAGTTTGTTTGAAGTGATGCTCCATCCAAATCTCATACTTCTGTCTAACGAAAGGATCAAGATCATCAATAGACTTCTGACGATTAGTAGTGTCCTGCCGCCTCAGATCTGGCAGAGGAATCTTACCTTCCATCAGAGCACTAGAGTCAGCGTAGCGTTGCGAGAACTCTTGATATGTGAACGAACGATGCCTCAGTATTTGAGCTGCGATTGCTCTAGAAGTATTGATCTCCAAAGTCAGATATGCTTGCTCAAAGATGCTCCAGTGTTGATGCTTGATACAATACTTCAGCAGACCAGCAAACTTTTCATTGTCTTGGTTGTTTGGATTACTTACACGAGCACAATATGCCATGTGCTTTTCTGCGTCTGGACTGACGCTAATCAATTTAATCGGGGTATCCGTCATCGTCTCCTTCGTCATAAACTTCGTCGTAATCTGTTAGGTGTGATGCGATGTTTTCGTATTCATATGCTTTAACATCGGAGTAGACTTCTGATTTCAAAGCCTCTACAAGCAACTCTAGGTTTCGGACGATCAACTTAAGTTTGTCTTTTTCCATATGGTGATATCGCTTGCCCTACATTATACCATAAAAAAACGGGGGTGGAAACCCCCGCCTTTTTAAACTAAAAGTTTTTTACATACTCGTTTGCAAGTTTGTTGGTCTTCGTCGCATTCAATCAAGCAGTCAAAATAATCATTTACCAGATCTGATTCTCTTGGGTTGGATGTTTTCTCAAAGAGATCCCATTCTGCTAGTTGATTGCGAGAAATAAGATTGTGCATAAATCACTCTCCGTACAGTACAAATAATAAGGAAGAAACGAATCAGTGCATAGGCTTTTTCCTTTAATTCTGTAATTATTTAGTCAGCGTATGCTAACTTAATGAAGTCTGGTAATAGTTAATAAAAAAGGGAGGTAGTTAACCTCCCTGTGTATCATTTGGAAAGAACTTTAATCTCTCCGTATATTAGTGAAAGGAATGCTACAGAACTTAGGGATATGATCCCGGCGACTTGTAGTGCTTCCATATCACTTCACGTAGGTACGACCGCGATAGCAGAATGTGCCATGGGTTTCCTTTGATTCTACACAACGTGTCGAATACTCAACACCACGATATGAGGTGTGACTAATACGTGCGTCATGCAAAGCAGATGCTTTGTTGATCTGCTTTCTGATGATGTTTAGTGTGTTCATTTGTCAGTCTCCTGAAGTTAGGGTTTTTAATCCCCGTTCCTTCAGTCGTGTGCGTCCCAGTAACACTCAGGTTCGGTTGCTTCCCTTACGGTCTCAACCAACTCAACCTTTACCAAAGGTGGTACGGTTTGGTTCTTAGTGATCCTGAGCATAATTGCTTCAGCATCTTGACAACTAAGTGTAGCATATAGAAGTAAATCTATCATGGGATGAACGCTCCGTTCCGCGACTTACTTGCGTCCCACCCTAAAGCGGGATGAACGTCAGGTCTTATTATAGACCTCATACATTATTTAGTCAAGTGTCTTCGTATCAGGTTTTACAGAATTCTCCTTCTGCCTGCAAATGTTGCAAGGTCTCTTTCAAGTTACCGATGTGTCTATATCCAATGGCAATCTGAGGATATTCTGTTCCCTTGCCGAACTCCTGCTCAAATGCTCTTTGATTGAAGTCATTATTCAATCGATACACTTGATAGTTCTTTCCCATTCTTTCAATCAACGATATAACACGATCACATTCTTGATTGCCGTTTGAATAGATGGTTACTAGATCTTTCATAGGGGTCTTCCGTGCTTATCGACAAGTCCTAACTTTTTGATATGCGAGAGATTTGATCTATCACTCTTTTTAATTTTCTTATATTCTTTTATGATTTTGTTGATCTCTTGATTAGATATTGATACTTTTAATTCATCTTTTTCTTCAACGAATCCAAGACCACTACTCTTTGTTGAGTCTCTAGTATCAACATAATCATTAATCACCTCTTGGATTTCATCTCTAATCAAGTCGTTGATTTGATCTCTAAGATGTTCTTCTTTCATTTTCTTTTCTTTTTATCTGGTGCTTTGTATCCCCATATCTTGGGATTAACTGTTCCATGTGCCCAATCAATAAGAATTAGTGCACCCTTTCCAAACTTATCATAGTAAAGATTAAAAACATCTACCCTCTTGCCTCTACACAAGTCAGTATAAATCTTATCATCGAGTTCATACTGAACCTGCAAAGTGTCAGTGGGTAGAGTTTTATCTTTGATTTGCTCAGGAGTGGCTCGCTCAGCAATGAGATTACAACTGTAAGATTGAATCATAGATTCTTTCTCTTCTGCCGACCACTCATGAGTCACTGGTGCTTCTCCTAATTGATTTGCCATCAAGACCGTCCTCCCCAATTGATGTCCGGGTATGCTTCTACTACCATTTCTTTTGTAATCTTATACTTAGATCCAAGGTTCTTGTCCTTGACCAAACAAAGAAGTTCTGCCTCCATTGGATGCAATCCTTCCAGCATTTGAATGAACATAGTCTCTCTACGGAGAGAACTCAATCCGTCATTACCACCTTTTACAAAGTGAAAGAGTTGTTTGTATTCTCTACGAAGACTAGTGTGGTCGGTGCCAACAGGAACTTCATTCTCTTTATAAGGGACATGACCATCAGGGAGCAAAGAGATTACGCTGTCATCAAAATTCCAAATGAAAAGTGCTTTCAGTGCATCGTTTCCATACTCTTTGAGAATTTCAACTCTCTTTGCTTTTGATCTTTGCTTGTCTGTTAACTCAAGGATTTCATGTTGAAATGGATTAGCAGGAAGTTTATTTGCCTTCACACTAAAGTTTCTTTTAGTTGTCGTCTTCTTCGTGGTCGTCATAATCGTTTTCAAATCGTACTGCTAAAATTTCATCGGGCAAAACATTACCGTTTTCGTCAAACATCTCTGGGTGAGTATACACCGGTTGAGTATTGTAGACATGTTCTTTCGCAAGCCATCCTACCATACCTCCAACAAAAAACATCATAACGGAAACTAATGTTCCAATAGTGAGGGTTACTGCCAACATTTTTTTGTCCTCCAGAGACTATTTCTTTCTTATATCCAGATAGAAGTTAAGATGGAAAACAATTTCTCTGCGGAAGAGAGATACCATCTTACCGAACTTTACCTGAAAAGTTTTGGGCGGTTCTGGTTTCCTCCTCCTGTTGCGTAGTAGCAACTCAACCCCACGATTGATGTGGGAATTGTGATTATTTAGTTTCTTTTTTTCTTCTGCCTCTCCTTCTATCATGGTTGTACCTCAAGGCGTCTTCTAAAATTTCATTAAGATAATTTTTTATCTTCCTTGCCTGTGGTTTTGGAATATGCCCATACCCCTCTCGGAGTTGTTTGTGCATATTATCACTACCACCCTCAAGGTAATCGTTTAACTCCACTACCAAATCACTTAGTTCTTTAGCAGTGGAGCTCTCAATAAACTCTTCGATCTCAACTTTTTTTACTTGTTTAATTTTAAGATAGTCATAGAACTTTAACACAAAGTGACCATCAAAGGCAAGGTCGATTGCCTTCTCTACATCTGTGTATGTTTCGTACAAGTTAAGTGATGACATTAAACCAACTTGTTCTCCCGCAAATATTTTACAGTTTCGGTGCACCCTCCAATAATTTTGTCATCACTTATAACTTTGGGGAAGGTAGATCCTACTCCAAACTTGCCATAAAATTCTTCACGGGTGTAATCCCTATCAAGTTTATATATGACATGCTTTAGTTCTGCAAGTTTTAAAACTTGTTCTACCTTGGTGCAATAGGGGCAACCATCTTTTGAATAGACTGTGAACGTCACTTCTGAACCTCCTTCCAATCATTATCAAAAATTTCCATACCTTTATCAGTAAGGATGTGATCATACATTTGGTCGAATACCTTTGGTGGCATCGTGCAGATATCAGCACCATTATACCATGACCTGATAGCACGTTGCACACTACGAATCGAAGCAGAAAGAACCTGAGTTCTGACCCCGTGAATATGATACAACTCGGAGATGGATCTGACAACCTCCAAACCTGCCACTGATTGGTCGTCCAAGCGTCCTACAAAAGGAGAGACGTAGGTTGCCCCTGCCTTCGCTGCTAGGACCGCTTGAGAAGCGCAGAAGATCAATGTGACGTTGACCTTAATACCTTGCTCTGAGAGTCGCTTACAGACGATTAGACCCTCGCGTGTACAGGGAACTTTGACTGTGCATACGTCACCAAACTTTTCATACAGACGAATGCCTTCATCGTACATCTCAAGGTCAGATCCCATGACCTCCATACTTATATCTTTTACCCCAATGTCTTTGATCTTTTGATAGACATTTTCTGGGTTTTTGCCACTCTTCATAATAAGAGTGGGATTAGTTGTGACACCATCAACTAATCCCGTGGAGAAATATTTTTCAATTACATCGGTGTCAGCAGTATCAAGGAAGATTTTCATTTATTGGCGATTGCTATGCCCATTATATATCAGATTTTTCTCCCTTGTAAAGGTCCTCCAAACGTTCTCTTGTCATATCAACATACATTACCTCTTCGCCAGGGGCAGGTGCCTCTGGATGACGTGGTTTAGGAGGAGTGCTCATCTCTATGTTAATAGATTGAATGTTACTCCACATCATTGCAAACGCAGCACCACCAATCAAGGAGAAGCATACAAAATAAAGAAAGACTTCAAAGTTATTCATCATGCTCCTTGAAGAGATTGAACTGTGTTATGAAGTTCTCCAATGTCTCGGAGACCTTCAACAGAGAACCATGGAGCATTTGCCCAACTAAATCCTTCACCCATGGTGCTATCGGGTGCTGTGATGTACCAATGACATGCTGTGTCTGGTACATCCACTGCACACTTAGACCAATCGTCACTCCACTGTGGGACTTGCACCCACATTAGAGCAGCAAACATAATACTGAAGATTGATTTAATCATATCCTTTTAAAGATTAAGGGTTAAAGTTTTAATAAGAAGAACCCTTATTAAAAGTTATCTGTCGTTTTATGAGATAATCTATTGAGAAATTACCCCCACCATTGAGAACAATGCAGGCACAACCTCCCCAGTAAAGAACTAAGAGTTCTAGTAGGTAGATATTTAGACCTGATGTCATAATGGCGTGATAGATTCCAAAAGAAACCGTTCCCAAGATTGCCAAGGCACCCAGGCGAGTGCCGAGTCCAAAGATAACCAACCAACTTCCAAAGATCTCAGAGAATGCTGCGATGTAAGATAGGACGATTGGGAATGGTAGATGGAGGGGACGGACAAAAGCGTCAGCAAAGTTCTCAATACTATCAAGTTTTTCATATCCATGATGGATAAGCATGATACCTATTGATAATCGAAGTAGTAAGAACCCTAACGATTGAATCATAATGCATTTCCTCTGGGTAATACTTCCTCTGGGAATACAAACGATTCATGTGGTTGATCAACTGGTGCCAACCATGCACGTAGTCCTTCATTCAATAGGATGTTCTTGGTGTAGAAGGTCTCAAATTCAGGATCCTCCGCTGCACGAATCTCTTGAGATACAAAGTCGTAAGCACGTAGATTAAGAGCGAGTCCAATAATACCGATAGAAGAAGTCCAGAGACCCATGACGGGCACGAATAGCATAAAGAAATGCAACCAACGCTTATTACTAAAAGCAATACCGAAGATCTGTGACCAGAAACGGTTCGCAGTAACCATCGAGTAAGTCTCCTCCTCTTGTGTAGAGTCGAAAGCTTTGAAAGTGTTTGCTTGATCGCCATCTTCGTAGAGTGTGTTTTCGACAGTGACTCCGTGAATAGCAGATAGCAATGCTCCACCTAAGATACCAGCAACCCCCATCATATGGAAAGGGTTGAGCGTCCAGTTATGGAAACCCTGTAGGAAGAGTAGAAAGCGAAATATCGCAGACACACCAAACGACGGTGCAAAGAACCAACTGGACTGTCCGAGAGGATAGATGAGAAACACACTGACAAAAACAGCGATAGGCCCAGAGAA
>VMHT01104528.1_pt1 | contig 10269 bp, 6 predicted proteins | sample 4693611 | NCBI WGS metagenome assembly VMHT01 (sample SAMN12280063, study PRJNA550983) | marine metagenome | isolation source: seawater sampled from same location over 5 years 0.02-0.2 micron viral filtrate | place: USA: collected off the coast of southern California halfway between the port... ...
AACCTAGCCGCTTCTGCTTACATGAGTGATGGGGACATTGCAACACAGAATCACTGGGAATTTGGCTTAAATGGTGATGGAGTGGTGTTAGGTGTTGCCGATAGTGGTTTGGATATCGATCATTCTTGTTTCAGAAATGGTAGTGAATCCATTGGAGATGTGGGGATAAATCACCGTAAGGTGTTGGTGAATAATGTTAGTCTAGACGATGGCGACAACCCGGGAGAAATGGATTATCGTCACGGAACCCATGTCGCAGGCTCACTTGTCTGCCATGATGTGTATAATTATCTAAACGATGAAAAGCCACAAAATGGCACTACGATGGCTTATGGTGCTAATCTACTATTCCAAGACATAGTCTCAGCAGATGGTTGGATTCCTCCAGAAAATGTTACTGATTTACTGATTGAACATTCACTTTCAAGAGGGGTAATACATTCAAATTCTTGGGGCGATGATACTACTGCTTACACCGATAGAACGGCAGATTTTGATATGTGGGCATTAGAATATCCTTGGTCTCTCTCGTTTATTGCGCCTGGCAATACGGGCGGACAATTGTTAGAGCCCTCGAATGGTCGAAATGTTGTCGCTATTGGAGCTTCGACAAAGGCGACTAATCCGGAACTTTGGCAATCTTCATCGGTTGGGCCAACCGAGTTAGGGACTCATGGAATCTTTGCTCTAGCTCCGGGTGTATCGATTAGTTCTGCCAAGGCAGATGGTATAGATGACTCGATGAATAATGCACTAAGAGCATCTAGCGGCACGAGTATGGCTACACCGATTGCCGCATCATACGCTGGAATAATCCAACAGATGGTTGAGCAAGGTTGGATCATAAGTGCTAATGAGCCAGTGATTGAATACAATTTATCAGAAATTAAGCCTTCATGGTCGACTCTACCGAATGAAAATATTAGTTTAGGTGAAGGGTTTACTCCTTCAGGCTCATTACTAAGGTCATTAATGGTCCTCGCATCAAAAGATTTGAGTGTTGAGAATGGGTATTTTACGAGGAATAATGAGGCCGGATGGGGCGTCCTCTCGCTTGATGAATTGATAAACTTTCAAGCGCTTGAGCAATCGTTAGGACCAGATAGGCTTACACCAACTGCGAATGTTTGGATTCATGATAGTTATCGTACCTCATTCGATACTGTTGAGTGGTTGACTCAAAGAATTCAGTCCAGTGCATCAAATGACATCTTGGAAAGTCCATGGAATGGACAAGGCGCAGATGGGCCATTTTTGAAGACCGGTGACCGTTGGACAAAACGTTTAGTTCCTAGTCACGGTGAAGATTTTGAAATTGCACTATCTTTTCCATCAAAGCCTGAACCATTTGTTGTTGATGATCTGCGCCTAAGTATTAATCTATCAAATGGTTTTACAGCAGTAGGAGAAATTTATGATACAGATGGTTATTCTTCTTTATTTGATTCCAGTAGCTTTGATATTTCTCAGTTTAATCAATCAAACGAAACGAGTATAGCAATTAAAATTTCATCTACAGATTTGGTAGACATAGAATGGTTAGACGTGATTATTGATGCCAACTACATCTCTCCGGGAAATAATCCGGGAACCCTTGGAGTTGATGGGGATAGTGTAGGGTTTGCTCTTGCTGCAAAAGGAGTTGTTAGAGATTCAATTAACTGGGAAGATTCTGATGGTGATGGTTTGCCAAATGCAGTTGATGTTTGTCCAAATCAACACACTCAGTCATTTGACACAGATAATGACGGTTGCCCCGATGATAGTGATTACGATGGTATCATAGATGAATATGACAACTGTCCAGAAACATACTCAGAGGGATTTGACAGTGACTTGGATGGTTGTATAGATGATGTTGATGGCGACGGTGTTGGTGATAATGTTGACCTTTGTGATACTGAAATTATTGATGATGCTTATCCCGTAAACAGTACCGGTTGTAGACCGATAGATATTCCCCTAACCCTAACTGAGGGTGAGATATTTGGTTTGAATGAGGGGGTTTGGAACTCTGTTCTTGAAGTAAATTGGCAAGTTCTTGATGAGGATTTAGACCCATATCTAACTGGATCAAGAATAATGATAAATCAAACAAATAACAATTCTTTCTTCCCAATCGCCACCTGTACTGCTCAGGAGGTTGTTCTGATAGACAACGTTCATAGGTGTTCTTGGGATATTAATTCCGATTTACCTATTTTTGATGTTACTGGTTATGGCATGCACATACAATTCTTTGCTCAGAGTCTAAATGCATCGCCGGAAGCAAATAAAGAAATAATATACTTGGATTCCGAGGTTTATTTCTTCACCCCTGAAAATAGTAATTACAATTCTATTAATGATGGAAAAGAACAGGGGTCGGCGAATTTTTCTCGCTCGCTTGGTTGGGGAATTGTAACTATTTTTTCGGTTGCTTTAGTTTTGAGTAAATTATGGTCTGTAACTAAAGAAAATGACTATTCTGCCGATAATAAACCATTTTTATCCTCAACTCATTCAATTTCGAATGAAAACGAATGACTGGGGCTGCTTTTTATTACATTTTAAATCAATTTAAGGTAGTTATGACAAGGTCAACCTTGAAGTTCAATGTCGTTTTGGCTTAGATATCCCCACGGGGATGGTGAATAAAATGAGTGACCGCCTTTATGTTGGAATTGACCTAGGAACATACCAATCTACTATCTCCTCAAGTGCTGGTGCAAGCCACACTATTGAGACCATTGTAGGAAGACCGAAAGACCCTGTAGCGAGAAACTTCCTTGGAAGAGATGTGCTTTTTGGTAATGATGCTTTGAAAAATAAATTAGCGTGTAACCTATATCGTCCCATGGCGGCAGGTGTTGCACAAGACGACGAGGCAAACTTAGCGGCTGCAAAGGCGTTCGTTTCCCACCTTCTAGAAACTGTAGATCCCGAAGAATACGATGAGGTGTTTGGTGTTATCTGCTCCCCAAGTCACGTATCCTTTACCGACAAGTCAAACCTTGTTGCTACATTAAGAGGACAAGTAAACGCAATAATGGTCGTAACAGAACCATTCGCTACTGCTTATGGAATTGAAGAAATTGCCGGGTCGATTGTTGTTGACATCGGAGCAGGTACAACAGATATTGCTCGAATCCACGGAACTTTCCCATCTGATGATGACCAAATTACCATTCAAGAGGCTGGAGATTGGTTAGACCTAGCATTGATGGAATTGGTTGTTAAGAAGTACACAGGCGCTCAGGTTACCAAAGATATGGTCCGTCGCTGGAAAGAAGCATCATCATATGTTGGTAAGGAAACCAAGGAAGTTATGGTTGAATTATCTGTTGAAGGAAAGAAACAGGTAGTTGACATCGGCGACCTAATAGTTGAAGCATGTGAATCTATTATCCCATTAGTTGGTAATGCAATAAAGAGAATAGTTGCAACCGCAGACCCTGAATACCAACCAGTTCTAAGAAACAACATCATCCTGTCTGGTGGCGGTTCGTTAATTAACGGAATTGCTGCAAGAATGGCTGAAGAAATTTCTGATATTGGTGATGTCAATGTATGGTGTGTTGAAGATGCTATTAACAGCGTTGCCAATGGTGCACTGAAACTTGCTGGTGAAATGCCGGACGACATGTACACTGCGATTAACTAAACCTAGTTGCGGATTTTTTGATTAAGTCAACAATACGGCCTTTTTGACCCAAAATGATTGGGAAAGTTCAAGAGTGGTTGATTACCGATAGGCGTCGTATGACAGTCGGCTCCTCGTCACCTAGCGGAATAAAACGTGTTGGTGATAACTCCTCAGAAGAGCGGGCTGCGCTAGAGGGTATGCTACAAGGATACCCTGTAGAACAGTTAGTAGAAGAAGTCTTGATTGCTTGGGATGAGTTAGCAAAAAGGAACGACGAAATGGTTTCCGTAAAGCAAAGGCTTCGGGTACTAGAGTTAGACCTAGCTGAAAGAGAAGATATGGTTGCTCCAGAAATCGCCCGAATGAATGATTTGGAGTCAGAACTGGAGGATCGTCGAAGCCAAATGGTTCACCTTGAGCGTTTATTATCCGATGCTAGGCAAGATTTAGCGGCACAACAATCTTCACTATCTAATGAGGAAAAAATGCGTTTAGAGGATGAAGTTGATGCCTTGAAAGCATTAACCTCTGAACAAGATGAAGTTATTGGTGAAATGGAAGGAAGGGTTGCCCAGATGGTTGAAGCCCTTGAAAGGGCGGCTGATGCTGGTCTAACTTCTGTCACTGCTGACGAAGTTAGAACTCTAAAATCACAAGTTGACAATATGACTAAGCAGTATGAAGTTGAATTGTCGGCAAATAAAGCGTTAGAGGAAGAACGCCAGAGACTCAGAGATATAGCAGATAGATTGCGAGGATTATTAGATGCTCGTGATAACAGACTGACAGAATTAGAAGAACAACTTGAGAGGGTGATGCAAGGCCCTCGTTCGGTTTCAGCAGAACACGACTATTTGGTTGAACAAATTGAAGAATTAAAGCGAAGGCTACTAGAAAGAAACCGTGAATATGAATCTCTTCGAAGGCGAGAAAGACGACTTCACAGTGATGTCTTTGAACGAGATGAAAGAATTCAACAAATGTCACTAACCATGAGTGATTTAGAATCTGCCTTACAAGATAGGACTGCCGAGTTAAGGGAGTTGGAAAGTATTAGGGAAACTATGTCCAATGAGTTAGACTCGGTTCGTCGTGGGGAGCGTACTAGAGAAGTTGTTGGTAGAGTGTTTGCTGACTCGCTATCCTTGGTTAGAGGGCATGACGAGCGTGAAATGAAACGTGAAATATATGCTAATTCTCCTAATGTAGAAAGAAAATTAGCAACCCCGGATTTAGAGGATATGGCAAGCCTAGCAGAAGGTGGTCGAGTTAATCTTGATGTCGAAGAAACGGTTATCGAGCCTGGTATGGATGTTGATACCAATCGACCTGCTGCTCCGGGTGGTAGCGGCGATCCGGTAATATTTGATGATGAAGATTGAGTTCTTCACGACAGAATGTTAGTAATTGCAGTGATTTTTTCTGCGAGATCTGTAAGATCTGTAGCATCCTCAGTCAACGTGCCAGTGACTATCCAATCTGCACCTGCATCAGCAGCTATCTTAGCATGTTCTGGAGTTCTTATGCCACCACCAACTATCATAGTGAGTCCTTGAGTGGTTTTAGCTGACTTAATTAATTCTGGATTTACCTGTTTATCAGCGCCGCTGCCCGCCTCCAAATAAAGGAGTTTGAATCCATACATTACGGCGGTTAAAGAGTATGCTTTGACTAACTCGGTATCTTCTGGCATAATTAGGTCAGCACTACCGACCTCACCGACTTTACCGCCTGGATGACAAACAACGTATCCAGTGGGAAGGGCGTCAACGCCAAATTTGTCAATATAGGGAGCTCCTCTAACTTGTTCTCCAACCAAGAATCTACGATCTGTTGAATTCATCAACATCATGAATGTGATAGCATCAGCGGCGGGAGAAAGGGCGTGAGAGCCGCCCGGAAAGAGAACTACTGGAACTTTCCACATGTCTTCATCTCCATCTGGTGATTGGCTTGCCGCAAATGCCCGCAATTCCAACCCTTCCTGTATTGCGACGCAAGTTGCGTGGACAATTTCGTCTGGAGTATCTGTGGACCCGCCGACGAAAATCATCGATGAACCTGCCTCTATTGCAACACATGCTCTATCCGCAGCAGTCTGCGGCGATTGTTTATCTGGGTCGATTAGCGTAACATGCCTAGTTATTCCATTAGTATTAGTCACGTAAGATAGGATTGTTTCATCGTCTCTACGCATGCCAACCGTTCATGGCTCTAACCTACAACGCATATTTATTCCGGACATAAAACGCTGTAAGGGCTTAATCACATAGTTATGAATAACCACCGTTTGGATTGGACATGGGCGAAGTTGGTCCTTTCAGAAGACTGCTGTCTCACATGAAGGACCATAGGAAGACTATCCGGCTTGCTTCTATTTGTTCTGTAACAAACAAAATTTGGGACTTAGCACCACCTTTATTGATTGGTCTTGCTGTTGATGTCGTAGTCTTGAGGGAAAATTCATACCTTGCTGGTCTTGGATATACTGATCCTTGGAACCAGTTGATTCTATTATCGGTTTTGACTTTTATAATATGGGGCCTAGAATCGTTGTTTGAGTATTTTTATGGCGTGTTATGGCGTAATTTAGCACAAACTGTACAACATGAATTAAGATTAGATACATTTAATCATGTGCAAAAACAAGGCATGGGTTGGTTTGATGAACGTCAAAAGGGAGATATCTTAGCAATATTGAATGATGATATTAACCAATTAGAACGATTTCTCGATAAAGGGGCTAATGACTTATTGCAAGTGTCAACAACTGTCTTAGTTGTTGGTGCAGTATTTCTATTCATATCTTGGGAGGTTGCAATGTTGGCGATTATCCCAATCCCGCTAATTGTATGGGGCTCTTTCAAGTATCAGCGAAGTCTTGAGCCAAAATACGCTGATGTGAGAAATGCTGCTGGTAAAATGAATGCTTTATTAGAAAATGATTTATCGGGAATGTCTACAATTCAATCATTTACTGCCGAAGAAATAGAAGTTGCAAGAGTAAAACAGTTGAGTGATGATTATCGCGAAGCAAATCGGAAAGCGATTCGCCTATCTGCCGCATTTACTCCCTTAATTCGAATGGCAATACTATGCGGTTTTACTGCAACATTATTACTAGGAGGATGGTTTACCTTAGAGGGTGAGTTAGCGGTTGGTGCATACTCTGTTCTAGTTTTTATGACTCAGCGTTTACTTTGGCCATTAACTCGTTTAGGTGAAACTTTTGATTTGTATCAAAGGGCGATGGCGTCATCGACGAGGGTTCTTGATGTGCTAACTTCTGAAATTGAAATCTCTGAGGGAGAATATATGCCAGAAAGAGAGATTGTAGAAAATAGTGATATCATATTTGATGATGTTAGTTTTGCTTATTCGGGTCGAGACAACACATTCACCAACCTATCGCTTACACTCACTGCAGGAAAGACTACCGGGGTTGTTGGCTCAACAGGTGCAGGAAAGACTACTTTGACCCGTTTGTTGTTGAGATTCGCCCAGCCAAACTCGGGAAAAATAATTTGGGCGAAACAAGAAGTTGGTGATTGGTCTTTGAAGCAACTTCGCTCATCAATAGCACTAGTCGAGCAACACATTACACTATTTCCGACTTCAATTCTTGAAAATATTAGATATGGTAATCCAGATGCAGTGGACCAACAAGTCATAGATGCCGCAACAGTTGCTGAAGTAACTGAATTTGTTGAAACGCTACCAAACAAGTGGGAAACTATGGTTGGCGAGGGTGGATATCGGTTATCTGGAGGTCAAAGACAACGGCTGGCTATTGCAAGAGCTGTGTTGAAAGACGCCCCTTTACTAATATTAGACGAGGCAACTTCTGCTGTAGATAATGAAACTGAGGCTTCTCTGCAAAGATCTATTGATTATGTATCTAAAGATAGAACCACTCTAATAATAGCTCACAGATTATCCACGATACGTAATTGTGACACCATACTGGTGATGGATAATGGTAAGATTGTCGAACAAGGAGAACATGATGACTTAATATCTCAAGACGGAATTTATAGCAGATTATGGAAAGTGCAAACTGGAGAAAAGTAGTGAAATCGTATAAATGTTTTATAAATCTTAACACCCTTTTATAAGTAAATGCAAAAAAAAGACAGTTTGAGAACTATGATAACAGAGAAATTCTCGAAAACAACAAGCCTGCTTTTGATTGCCACCATGACCCTAGCGCTTGCATCAACTGTAAGCGCTGCTGCTCCGGCAGAAATTGGTGAGGACGGATTGCCTGTGTTCCTAAATGATGGTATGGGCGACGATACATTAGAACTGATTACGTTCTTCTTGTTCTTCGTCGGTTATATCTCAATGGGTGCTGCATTTGTTTTCTTCATGTCTGAAAGAAACAATGTTGCTCCACAATACAGAACAACAATGACCATATCCGCACTTATTGTCGGTATCGCCGCATTCCACTACTACTACATGCGTGGCGTATACGCTGACTACGGAACAGTATCTATTGAGTACAGATACATGGACTGGATTATTACCGTTCCATTGATGGCTCTAAAGTTCCCTAGCCTAGTTGGCAAGGACGCTATTACTGATGCTAAGTTCCTAGGTATGGGATTCACTGGTGTATGTTTCACCGGTGCTCTAATCATGATCGGTTTCGGTTACCTAGGTGAATCTGGTGCTATGAACGGATTAGCTGGTCTAGTTCTTGGTGGTGTTGGATGGGCTATGATTATTGTAGCAACTGGTACCCCGTGGTCATCTGGTCTAGGTGTCGACAACAGTAAGATTTCATCAGAATTGATGTGGTCTGCAAACGCACTACGATGGTTCATCGTAGTCGGTTGGATCATCTACCCTCTAGGTTACTTGTTCAGCCCAGAAGCTGACCTACTAGATGGTGACCAAGAGTTGATGGCTGTTGCTTACAACATCGCTGACATGATTAACAAGATCGGTTTCGGTATTGTTGCATGGATGGGTGCTAAGAAAGCAACCGAAGCTCTTGCTGCATCTGAAGAGTGATTACGAAATAGATAGTTTGCGAATTAGGTTTTCAATGGTTAGCCATTGAAGCCTGTTCCAAACAAATGCGAAGATGAGCCAGGTGGTGGAGAAAACTACCACTGCCTGGCTCGCTTCCATTACCGTCCAATTATTTTCATTTTCATAATTGGACATAATGGTCAACGGAATGAAATGAACAACATAGATGGTCAAGGATATTCTTCCTGCTGGCTGAAAAATTGTTACGTTTAATTCTTGAATTACTAACCAGAAAATGAATACCCCTGTCAATGAACCGATTAAAAATCCAAGATTTGCTGGGAAGAAATTGAGGTGATCCCCTTTGGTTGGATGTGCCCATATACTTCCATTAATGCTTGATAATATCAGTGAAAATAGACAATAACATAATCCTATAATTATCAGTAAAAAGGTGGTGTTATTCCTTGGGAGTGTTTTCCCCCCCTCCGTAATGGAACTTCCAAGGAATGCACCAACCACTGCAAAACATATCCATGGAAATAGTGGATATGTTCCAGTCAATATCAAATGGGAAAGAAATGTAAACATGTTATCGGTGTTTACTCTATTATCCCAATTATTCACGCCTTGTAAATAGAAGAGATATTCGTTTATCATGTATATTACAGCTATAGATAGTGAGAACATTGTGACGTTAAGTTTGTTAGAAGATAGTTTTACAATAAGTGGTTTAATGAGGATTAGTACAGCGAATAATGATAGAATCCCTGGTGTGAATGTTTCATATAAGTGAGGTGATGAAATATTTACAATAATTTGTAAAATTAGGAGAATTAGTGCTTTGATGAAATTACTAATCTTTATTGATTGTGATTTAATCAACCCCCAGCCAAAAATTGTCACGAATAATGGTGCTGCAAGACCGCCCAATCCGGCAATTAAGTAAGCAAACCATGTTGTTTGAACCGATTGATATGGGCTCCATGTTGCAGCAGCATGAACCATAACCATGAGTAGAACTGCTAGCCCTCTAAGTGAATCTATTGTCACAATTCTAGTATTATTTGTCATATCAATCATTTATCGATTTGACATAATCTACAGCATTTCTGAATATTTGAAGGCCTTGGCCTTCCCAGGCTATCTCTGAATCTGTTTTTGGTGCTGCTCCTCTGGTAAAATCGGGATGTAGCCATTGCGCGTAAATTGCCTCGGGGTGGGGCATTAAACCGAATACTAATCCCGTTCTATCAGAGATTCCTGCAATATTCATCATACTGCCATTAGGCGACTGGGGGAAAGGTAAAACGTCATCTTGATTGATTGCTGAGTTATTATTTGGGTCGATATATCTAACAGCAATTTGATTGTTTCCTGAAAGTTTGGTTAGACTTTTCTTATCTGGCATAACATACTTGCCTTCACCATGTCTAACCGGACAATCTATTCTAGTCATTCCTTTAGTCCATATACAGTTGCTATCTTGATTGAATTCTAAAGTAACCCAGCGATCCTCATATCTTCCTGAATCATTTAAGGTTAAACTAGCACGTTGGATGAAGTCGGGTTCGCTGCCATCAGGGCCCGGTAATAATCCTGTTTTTACCAATACTTGAAAGCCATTACATATGCCAATTATCGGCTTGCCCGCTTGAATAAAT
>VMHT01200417.1_pt1 | contig 10269 bp, 14 predicted proteins | sample 4693611 | NCBI WGS metagenome assembly VMHT01 (sample SAMN12280063, study PRJNA550983) | marine metagenome | isolation source: seawater sampled from same location over 5 years 0.02-0.2 micron viral filtrate | place: USA: collected off the coast of southern California halfway between the port... ...
TATTTTAGAATCTTGACCTACTCTTGTTGTAATGGTATCTAACTCGTGAAAGTTTAAATTCTGACACTCATCAACTATGATAATAGAATTGTCAAATGTTAAACCTCTTAAAAATGATGTGGATAGAAAATACAAGCTACCTTGACTTTTTAATCTATCGTACAACATATTAAATGCCTGTTCGTTAGGTTGTTCAAACATAAACTTAACCATATTTTGATAAGGTACTTGATATAATGCAGCCTTATCTTCTTCATCGCCAGGCAAGAAACCTATCTCTCTTGTTGGTATTAGTGAACGAACCAATATTACTTTTTCGTATTTTGTTTGTAAATTCAAAACATCTTGCATTGCAAGATATAATGATATAAAAGTTTTACCAGTTCCAGCACAACCAAATAAAAATTGATTTTGACCCTTCTTCCAAGTTTCAAAAACAGACTTCTGACCTTCTGTGATAGGTTTCACTTTTATTAAATTACTTGAACTTATCTCTTTATTTTTCTTTGCCATTATTTAATCCTTAATAATATAACTGTGGTAGAGGTTAGACTTGAATATTTCCCCTACCACTATGTTGTGTATACGCAACAGTTTGACGATACACATTATATTTATATTAATACAATCCAGTATCTTTATTCTTCTTAAATCTTTTACTTAAATTTTGACCACTATCTTTTACTAAACCATGTTTCTTTGCGATTGTTTCAGCCTTTACCTTTGCATTACTTTTTGTATTTCCATACCTATCTGCAAGAGCACTGTTTGGGTGTTTATCTGCAATCTTAGAAAAGACCTCTTTCATACCACCATCAGTTTTAGTAGTAACATGGTCACCTACGATTGCAGCTGCAGTTACACCTTTTTTCCAATGTGGATTTGCTTTTAGTTTATCTTGTAAAACATTCCAAGAACAGAACACGTCAAATGTTTTTTTCTTTTTTGTATCATATATAATATAAGTCGGCATATTAATCCTTTATGTAATTTATATTTATTACAATTCTTGCGTAACTAAAGTCTGTGTGTGGTATAGTTCTGTGTTTTATATTCATAGGAAAAGTAACTAATTTACCTTTTTCTGATTTAACAAACTTTCCATTATCAAATGCTGTACCACCATTATTTGTATTTACATAGTATATAGATGTCAATCCATTTTCTACATTTTTGAAGTCGGTGTGATAATTAAATATATTTCTATAAGTATCAACATTTGTAGTTAGGTTAGCTTTAATTCTTAAAATATCTTTTGGACAAATCTTTTCAATTAAATCTTTACATACAAACTTGTAATACTTATTTTCTTGATTATTAGAATAAAGTGTATTAGTAAACATACTATTACCGTCACCTACTTCAGTAGAACAATTTATGTATAGCCAAGGAAACTTCACACTTGTCGTATAGTCTTCTATAAACTGTGATTTATCCCTATCTAAAAAATTAATGACCTCTGATACTTCGTAACTCAACTTTATCCTCTTTCAAAGACTCCACTTCATTCTTCAACTCTTCTACTTGTTCTACAAGTTCTTTGATTCTTTTAAGTGCATCATAATAACTTTTTGTTAATTCTTTCATATCACTTTGTAACATTTCTTTTTCACCTACTGTAAAAGTTGCTGTCATGTTTTTTTCTTGTTCTGGTGTTCGTCTGACAGATTCACGCCACGCTTCGTCCATTATTCCCATTGTTTAATCCTTCAACATACCAATTTGGAATTTGTCTTTTCTTCCAAGTTGCGAATCTTTTCTTCTCGTTTATATAGTAAGACTTATAAGCCTGTATCGGATTACTCTGAACCTTACAATAATCTGGCATACATTGAGGCATCTCAGTCATACTGTTATTTATTGTAATGTTCTTTGGTCTGTTTGTCAAGTATTTTAACCTATCTAGTGTTGCGTGTTTTTTACCATATCTATATTCAAACTCATAACATAAACTCACCCACAACTCTAATAGATAATCATAATTCTCTGCACAATGTCTAGTCCAAACTGTTGATGGGTGATTTAACATAATACCTATCATTAATCCAGTTTCTCTTTCATCTGGTAATAACCATCTTTTTATTCGTCTACCATTTTTTGTTTTATCATAATATTCTGCACCGTCAAGAGCTCTGTGTGCAGTAGATAACAACTGACAATATTCGATTGTCATTTTACAAACGTGTTTATCACAATGTTCTTGAGCTGCAACTCTAGGGTTTTCATTCAAATAAAATATATTCATTCTGTTTCCTCTTTCATTGTATAAAAAATATGGTCACCTATTTCAGTAGTAATCTTTTTATGATACGACCAATCTGGTTTTACATAATCTGCATGATACCATAACGCACCATCTGTAATATCTAATAAACTTAATTCACCTTTTACAATCAACATTGCAAACTTAAACATTTCTTCATATTGTTTTATATTTTTTGGTTTATCTGGTTTACCGTCACAATACCAACTGAACTGACATCTATGTTTGACAGGGTGATACACTCCATTCTTTCTCCAACTTTCTCTATGGGGGCCTTGTCTAACAACCTCACATATATTATTTGGATACAATTTACTTTTTACTCTATTTAATACTACATTCGATACTGCGATAATACCAGCAGTTCCTTGATTACGAGCCTCAAAGTACATATTGTCTGCAAGACATTTTGCCTGACCTATTTCTTCTAACTGTTCATTGTAATCTGATTTGTTGTCTATCGGTGTCATGATTAACATTCCACCTATTATACTTTCAATTATCATTTTTCCACCTCTCGAATAAAATCTCTTGTTGTTCGTATGCTTCTTTTTCTTTGTTCTCTATGGGACTTTTATCTTTTCTGTAATCTTGTTTCACATGAACCATTTCATGCATTACAGCTGTAACGAAATCATCATAATATTGATTCTCATTTATCTCAATAAAATGTTGACGATTATCTTCACCAGACCATTGATACCCATCAGCTCCACCGTCTAACTCATTTAGTAAATCAATAGTGATATCTAGTGTTCTTACTTTTGGAAGTAATTGACCAAGACACCACTCTGCAATTTCTTTAGTAAGAGTTTTTCGTGCATCAGATACACCTTTACCAAGATTGACCTCTATGTAGTTCATAGTCCATAACTTGCAGAGTGCATATTCTCACACTCTTCCCAAGTATCTTCAATATTTAACCCAAACTCAGAACAAACTTCATTAAAATGATTTTCTAGAGCATCTGTGTCAGACATTGTCTGACCTGCCATAGCTGCTTGAAATTCTTGATAAATGTAGTAGCATTGTTCTTTTGCTTTTTTTATATCGTTTGTTGTAATCATATTTACCTCTCTCTTAAATTAATCTAATCTACTTGTTGCATAACAATTGATTCCCCACTCTTTAAGAACCTTTGCGAATGCATCTGCATAGGCCTCTTTTCTAGTTATTGACTGACCTAGTTCTGAAGAACTAACCCAATAATCCCAACCACCTCTGTAGGACTTATGACCTTTACCTATCTTTTTTAGATAGTTCACAAACTTACCTCTTGCAGGCGATATGTTGACCCACGCAAATCCACACATACCTTCTGCGACATCATATGTCTGACCACTATGTACATCTTTGAAAGTGACAGGATTTGTACTCACTTCTAAACCTGCTTTCAAACCAGCAGCCTCTGCCTTCTTTAATAACTCACTTACTGTAATAGTTTCTTTTTTCATATTAACTCCTCACATTATTTTCAATTAGTTCATTCTGTAGTTCTGAAATCCACATCTTGGCATCTTCAGTATCACCGTTATCAATAGTATCTTTAATCATATCAAGAATACCTTGAACGCCTTTGATACCGTTAAGAACTATATCATCACTGATAAATTTTTCAAATTGGAAACCTAAGTTTTCATTAAATGTCATTGTCATATCAACCTCTCTTTTGTTTTTGTTATCAATCTCTTTACTCATACTATAATTATAATAAAAAAGGGAGGGTTTGTCAACCCTCCCTAAAAACCTTAATAAAAACAATGACTTACGCATTATGTAAAATAGTACATCACCTTATAATCACCGAATCACTAAGGCTCGATTCGCACAACTTTTTATGAGGTTGAGAGGCGTTGTGCAAACCGAAACTCATAAATCTAAATACTCACTCTTTATTATAACCATGTATACAATCCCACCTATCATAGTCATTAATCCAAAAAATGAAACCAAAAAAGATATGGCTAGGGACTCTATACCAATCCCTAAACATACCGTAAACATTCCTATCGCATATATCCACATATCAATCTCCTACAAGTAGTTAGCGCCAGTCCAAGAAACTGAATAGTTACCTTCTAGGACATTACCTCTTCTACCAGCACCTACCATTGTGTATGCACCGTAACCAGCAGCTTTCAAAATATCACCCTTTTTCAATCTACCACAGGCACTATCTTTTTTCACGACACCACCCCAGATTGAAGATTGATTACCTATTGTACTGTAAATACCAATGTATTTTTGACCATTCTTAATCTTCCAACCATTCTTAAATTGTTCTTCCCTCTCTAATCTTACATCTGTCTTTGTCTTAGAACCATCATAACTTGTGCTATCACAATAGTCTGCATTTGCAGCCTTGATTAAGTTCTTAACTCCGTCCATGACATCTGTGAATTTTTTTGTTACTTGTTTCATATTTACCTCTCTATTATATTAACGAATCACTTATACTATTATAGTACCAAACTTTGGTGTATTTGTCAAGTCATAAAAAATCTAATAAATTACCTTGTGTACCAAACGATTTATCTATATTCCATGATATTTTATCTGTAATAAATTTTAATGGTTCTACAAAACTTTTCATATATTGAGTATCATAATCTATCATTGAGTGAAAGTCAAGTTCTCTAGGTAACTTTGTTATAAAAGTCATAGCTGTGGATTGATACACATTCGGTAGTCTTAAATGTAAAAACTTTATTTTATCACCCTCTAGAATATATGGATACTTCTTACTTAATTTTTGTTTCTTTACTAAATGATTATATAATATCGCACCCTTAACATGAATAGGAGCACCTTTCTTAAATAAATTAGCACTGTCTGTCCATTTTCTTAGTCCATTCACACTTCTTGGATATGCAATCTCCTCTGGTGGTAAACTCATAAACTCTTTTCTGAAATCTTGTATAAAGGTATTTACCATTTTTTCATCACCAGACATTATAATCTTTAGTGCTTCCTTAATCTTTTGACGACAAGGAGCTGGTGTAGAGCTCTTAACAGCTTCAATACCCATCATCTTAAGTTGTGGTTCTTTATATCGAACACCTTCTATATCCCACGCATTTAAAATATATCTTTTCTTTGCAGTCCAGATTGCTTTGTCTGCAATCACTTCTCGTTTCATATTCATTCTTTGGGAATGACAATTGAGATACGAAGCAAGCTCCTGATAACTGTTATCAATAAATGGTTCAATCTTTTCTTTAGCGATAGTGTCCAAGAAGTTGGTAATTTTTGTAGTGTCTGATTGTGATTTAAACACTTTATTAACAAGTCTGTCAAATGTAATGTACACCGAGTCGGTATCACTTGCAAGAACGAAATCTTCGTTAGTTGTATCCAAAGTCTTATTGAGATACCTATTAATAGCAGACTCAATCCAGCGAATAGATAACTGACCACTCGTAGTAATCCCTTCAGCAATGAGTAGATTATAATACCTAAAGTATGCATTACCGATAGCACCATACGCAGAGTTGAGTGAAATCTTTTTAGCCATTTGAATATTGTTGTATCTTGAGATATCTTTAAGTAATCTTTTATCTTTTGTATTTTCATATTCTTGTTTAGCCTCCAACATCTTTCTCTTGTATTCAATTCTTGTATTATACATATCTTCCATCAACTGTGGAAGGAAACCTTTTTTATCAGTTCTGAATAATGCACCGTTAGGTGTCATAGTATGGTTCTTATCTAATTTACTTGTATCAAACTCTTTATGTAGTAATTTACTAACTTTCATACCTATCACACTATTTTGTGATACAAGTGTTTCTGGAGATATATTGTACTGCATAATCAAATGAGGATACAAAGAGTTCAAGTCAAAAGACATAACCCATTTGTGCATACCCACTTGTGGGTCTTTTACATACGCACCTTCAAACTTCTTATCTTTTTCTGATTGTCCAGTTTTTTGTGGTATTACAATATTTTTAGATTTGAGATAGTTGTAAATAATTATATCCCAATATTTTGTCGAACCAAGAACATCTATATAATTAACCTTTGCCTCATAGGCCATAGTCAACGCAAGTTCAATTAATTTTAATTTGTCCTCTAGTCTATCCACTAACTCCACATCTGTAATATTATATTCAATAAATGATTGAAAGTCTTTTTGATACCATTCTCTAAATGTTTCATAAGGATTACCATCTTTTCTCTCACCAAGAACTACAAATGCAATATGGTCTAATCTATATGACTCTTGATTTCCTAAAGTGTTATATGTAAACTTACGAAATAAATCATAATAATCTAGATGTGCAACACCAGATATATCAATGACTTGATGTGTCCTACCCATTTTATAAATATCTCTAGAATATACATTACCCCAAGGCGATAATCGTTTTACATCTTTCTCACTAAACTGCATAATACGATTATACAAATAAGGAATATCGAAGAACTCAGTATTCCAGCCTGTGATAATATCTGGTTGTGTCTTTTCCCAAAATGTAAGAAACTCGTGAATGAGTTCTTCTTCATTTTTACATTTTACATATCCAACATCATCTCTACGATTTGTAAACTCACCAATGCCCCAAACCATAATGCGTTTGTTCTGATGGTTTTTGATTGTTATGGATAAGATAGGTTCAATAGCTTTCTGTGGGTCAGGGAAACCATTCTCACAAGCCACCTCGATATCAATAGTAATCATCAATATCTTATCCATATCCCAATTTACACTATTAGGGTACTGTGTTGAAATATAACTATAGGAATGCTGAGAATTTCCATAGATGTAGTGTGGTTGACTTTCGTAACTTTTCAACCACTCTGTACATTCTTTGATTGACTCATGTTGGATAGGTGTAACATACTTACCGTCAAGAGTTTTCCAATTAGTTTGTTTCATCACTGGCACAAACATAGTAGGTTTGTACTTTAGTTTGGAGTTTACTCTTTGACCGTTCTTTACTTCTCGAATAAGTAAGTTATTACCATATCGAACTACATTCGTATAAAAATTCATAATCATTTTGTATTTTTTTTATCTCTCCATTGTGGCATCATATCTTCAATAATAACTTGCCATTTTTTACCTCTCCAAGAAAAATCATTCATATCATTTTCTAGTTGTTGTTTTCTTTTTTTCCATTTTAAATATGTTGGATAATTAGGACTATGAGTTATGATATGTATCACCTTTTTGTCAAAATTAACTAATTTTCCTTTTTTATCTCTTTTAACAATTAAATCATTAGATGCCCACGTTCCCATTTTTGTGGTAGAAACTCCAACACTTGCTGTAAAATTATTTTTTGTTTTTTTAACTTTATCATTTAATTTCTCTGGAGTTTCAGAGTATTTAATCCAAGTCTGATTATTTGTATCACCAATGTTTTTAGTTATTACCTCATCTTTCGCATTTCTCAATATTGACGAAATTGCATTTGAGGAGTAACCTCTTAAATCTAATAATCTGGATAAAGAATCTCTATTTTTTATAATAATTCTTTCCTCACCCTTACTGTTTATAGATTTTTCTAATTTCACTCTTGCACTAGCCCATTCAACAGCTTCTGATGACGACTCTGGTTGTCTAGGATTATCATATTGTGGATTTAATGTTCTTGCAAGAGTATCAATACCATTATCACCTAATTCAAATAAATCTTTTTCATCTATTTCCATATATGGTATAGTGCCTTCGTTTCTAAATATTTCCTGTGTTTGTTCAGATGCATCACAAGTATTGTTACCATTTATTAAATAATCTTTACCTTGATAAATTCCACCATGTGTCATATAGTTTTTTTTATCTAACACTCCAGACCTATCATTCATTTTATCTGACATTTCTTTAATAATTCCAGCAGTGGTTGTATTCCTATGTTGGTACGAATTTTCTTTTTTTAGTTTGTACATATCTTTTTTAGGTTTATCTTTAATATTATATGGGCCCTCACCTTTTAGAGATTTGTTTATTTTTTCAATAACTACAAATACCTTGTCCTCTTCACTCACCCTTTGTAGATATCTATTACCAGTTGGTTTAATATTCATACACTTATCCTTATTATTTTTTAATTCTTTTTTTATACTATTAAATTCAAAATCTGACATATCAAAACGATTTCCTTTTTTTACAATGATTTTTTTCCAATCATCACGATTTTCAACATAACTTGTTCGAAACTTTTTATTAGCAGAGGAAAACCAATATGGGTCGTAAATACCATGAAAAGCAAATCCCCAATAAATTTCATCTGTTTTATCATTTAAACAAATGTAAACGTAAGCTTCATAATCATTTATTTCTGGACACTCATCTTTATCAAACATTAATACTGCCATTCATCTTTTTACTAAATTGTTCATAATATTCATTTTCAGATAACAACACTTTCTTATAGTTGTTTCTAAATTCTGTTAATTTACTATTAAATGCATTCTCATCTCTTAAATACAATATTCTTTCTTTTAGTTGTTCAAATGACGATACTCTTTGAAAGTCATCTATTTTGTATGTATTGTTAATATCGTAGTCTTTCCACACAAAAGGAATAATACCCACAGACAAGGCCTCAATATACCTTGACGTTTGTGCAGTTGCATCTTTCCAATTAAAACATAGAGTTGTTCTAGCAGGTTCTATCATAGGATACAGTTTGTTCCAATCTTTTATCCACTTAGATTGTCTAACCACACCACTTGGAAATCCACCTATTAACATTGTTGATATATCATCATCTCTATAAATCTGTCTTATTGTCTTTTCTCTTTCATTTTTCTCACTAGGTTTCATTTTACCCCAATAGGCAAAATCCGTATCTTTACTGTTATCTTTTATGAGTGATGTGCTTTGTAGTTTAGATATAAAGTGATACTTCATTCCATGTATGTTTATCCATTCTGGTTCACACTCATCAATCGTATGAAATGATTTAAGATTTACACCCTTAAGTGTTTCATTACGATATAATTCTTCGGTATCACCTCTATCACTTCTAAACATAATAACAGTCTTACCCTCAAAGTATGGTCTTATCTTCTCCATATGAGTTTCAGATTTTGCAAGGTCTTTGGGGTTCATCTGTAATTGACCATGATATCTAAACTCACTGTCTGACGGTATTACAATCACATCAGCCCATTTGATTGTTTCTGGTGTTCTCTTAGGTCTACCATTTCCGAATGATACATTGTAGGTATCATAGTTATGTTGTGGATTACTATCTCTCCACTTAACATAGTTCTCAAAGAAACTATCAAGAACTGTTTCTAGTGGGCCTGTATATGTTACATAACTTCTTATTCTTGCAATTGTTATATTCATCTTATTATATCAATCTTGTTCATAGTATCTTTATTAAATACCTCTAGTTCCTTACGCAGTCTACCATCTTTAGATATATTGTTATATCTTTTACTAGCAAGTTTTCTCCACCACTTTATTACGCCTTCAAGTTCAAATCTATCAAAGTTTTCTGCTTTTGTCAATGTATTTGTTTTACCTAATAATACATCTCTTGCATTTAAATATCCATACTCTGACATATAAAATCTCTTCTGTGTTGTTACATCGCCAGCCTTTGCAATCTCTTTACTAAACAATTCATAGGCCTTTGTGTCAAACTCTTTGAGAGATGATTTGATTACACCTATCATTTTAGTTTGATATTTTAATTTACGACTAGATGCACCTTGTCTTATCAAAGGTTCTCCACTGTTCTTATCTTCAAACCAATTACGCATTTCAAAGTAAATATCCTCACCTAGCGTTAATAAAAACTTTGATTGTGTGTCGCCCCTATATTTCAAAAACGGTTTCATGCCATCATACATTGATGCACCTTTAATATTACCATATAAACTTGTTGTTTCAAACAAACAGAACTCTGTATCGTATTTCTTGTTTAACATTCTTCTAGTTGCGTGAGAACAACATATGGCTGCAAGTAACTTACCACCTAGACAATTAAAACCAAATGGTTGTGCAGGCACAATATTAAATCCCATGATTGCACGTTTATTAA
>VMHT01209835.1_pt1 | contig 10265 bp, 5 predicted proteins | sample 4693611 | NCBI WGS metagenome assembly VMHT01 (sample SAMN12280063, study PRJNA550983) | marine metagenome | isolation source: seawater sampled from same location over 5 years 0.02-0.2 micron viral filtrate | place: USA: collected off the coast of southern California halfway between the port... ...
AAGGGTGTTGATGAAAAGATGGAGCGTGACCCTCATTACATTCCAAAAGTTGGTATTGAGTCAGCATCGGGTCGTGGTGGTGTCAATTGGATTAAGTTCATGGACACACTTGAAGAGATGCAATACATCGCTGTGCGTGATGAAATACGAAACCGCATCGCTGCTTTCTATGGTGTCTCCTCTATCTTCATGATTGACAACGGTAAGGCTGGTGGTTTGAACAACGAAGGTCTACAGATTCTTGTAACAAACCGAGCAGTGGAGTATGGACAGAAGGTGTATACTGAAGTTCTGTTCCCTCGTATGCTCAAAGAGTTGGATGTCACAGATTGGAAACTCACACTTTATCCAAACGAAGAAGAAGATGAAATCACAAGACTGCGCCGTGACGAGATGGAAGTTAATCTCGCTCAACGTATGGCTATGCTTGGTTACAAACCCGAACTAATGGAAGAGGGTGAACGTGACATTCGCTTCATTTATCGAAAGCAAGAGGAGCAACAAGGCGCTCAACCACCAGCAGGTGGAATGCCACCGGGCGGTGGAGGTGGAGGTATGCCACCGGGCGGAGGTATGCCACCAAGACAAGCCATGCCACCAATGCAAGGCGGTATGCCTCCTCAAATGATGCAAGGTGGTCGAATGCCTCCTCAGATGATGCCTCCATCTCAGCCCGGTGGTGAAGGCATGGGAATACGAACTCCACGTTCACCCGCAAGACCTCAGCAAAGGGGTAGCCCCGGTGCTGGTGCTCCTGTAACCAGTGTTCAACAACGAGGTTTGCAACCAACCCTTCCTCAGCAAAATGCATCGAGATTACAAAACAGTAGAAGGTTGAGAGGACAGTAACACTATTTAGGGTGGTATCACTACGATTACAGTAGAGGCGAGATTATGGACTTAATGAAAATGAATCCTATGGCACGAAAACTAACTGTTCATACAGATGCTTTCAACAAAGCATTGGAGAGCAGTGACCCTTTTACCGCACAACAGCATCTCAATGAAATTCTAAAGTTCGCTGGATATTTGAACGACGATATTCATTCGGCTATCAAGAAAGCGGAAAACGAAGTTGCCGTTGTCGCACCGGGCGAATCGACTCTGATGAAGATGAACGAAACTGGAGAGCGACTCAACTCTGCTCAACGAAGTGACGTGCTACCCGGTACAATTGTCTCAGGTCGAGTGGGTCGTGGATTCACAAAGCATACTGGTACGTTTGGTCGTTACGTCCAATGAAGGTGGTTAAATGTCCGAAGAATCCACTGCTGAGCGTTTGATGAATGCTCTGATTACAAAAATGGAAAACATGGACAGCGACCTTCAGGTTTTGAAAACAGAAAACATTCAACTCAAACAGGCTTTGAGCGACCCTATCACGATGCTAAGAAAAGCAGGGTTCGTAGCCACTATGACACCGCTAAGCCAAGATGTTTCTACTGATGCATTTAGAGGAGACATCGGTGTAGGAACATCTGATGACTCTGCTTTGCTGAAGAGTCAGAACGAATACACAAACAACGAGATTCACTTGATGTCTTGGGAGGAAATTCATGAAATGGCCGAACAAGCAAAATCAACCGAGGTGACACAATGAAGCCAATTGCATCCCCAATGAGCCGACAAGCATTCGACCTGATGAACAAAGCCCAATTTATGATTGAGCGTATTGAAAATCTTGAAAAAGCAAAATGTGATTGCCCTGCTGGTAAATGCGATTGTAAGGATTGTCCTGAGTGTGGTAAGAAAATGACCAAGATGGGAAGTTGTAAGAGTGGTTGTAATTCTATGGAAAAAGGACTTGACATGGTTGAACATGATGGTAAGAAAGTGCCAAAGTTTGCTGCTGACGGAAAAGGCGCAAAGGACATGAAGACAAAAGCCAACACATTCACAATTGCTGACGCTCAAAAGAGAAACATGGGTGAAGCCCCCGAACCACGACAACCACGAAGTTTTCCTGATGAGCCTGACATGTCTCCAATGGGTGAAATGCCTATGCGAGAAGATACTGGTGAAAGTGATTTCAGAATGAGCGAAGGGCCACCTCGACAGCAAAAGCGAGGTGAAAGGCGTGGTGTCGCAATCAAGCGACCCGGCTTCCGTGGCCCACCTATGCCTCTAACCGATAAATCCGCTACAGGCGATGTAGAAAGACATGAAGACGCTCGTATGCCAAGCCTTGCCTCACGAGGATTGAATACACTATATGGAAAAGTCAGAAAAGCAGTTGCTGAAGGTTCTCAACCCGGTTTCGCTACATCGTATGACTCTTCTCCAATGGGTGTCATGTTTATGTCTGAAACTGGTGGTCAAACAAGAAACGCTTACTACACAACCAATCAATATCCATACAACGCTGAAGACGTTGCCAACAAAGGCGCTACATCAGTGCAAGTTAGTCTTGACAAGTTGGCTTCTATGTTGAACCCACACGAAGGTGGCGGAGTGAGTCGTCTTGACAACAACGGGGTTCTCAGCAACAACCCCTATTGAGGGGGTCTTTGATTGATTGAAACGCCATCTGATTGGTATTACAGAAGTCGTAACGAACTTCTCAAGTCAATCATAGATGGTATCAACATTCCCAATGCTGTTGGTGATTTTCACTTTGCTAAGATGAACTTAGAAAATCATGGTGTTCATATTAAAGCAACACCTATGGATGAAATCTGTGATTCGTTGCTCAAGCAAGCCAAGAAAAAGCGACACCGATTTGATAAGAAACAGAAGGGTGTGTTCAGTTTTGAACGAGGCGCAGAGATGCGGATTGGTAACCATGCGTGGCAAGGGCGTATGAGAGAGCGCCCCTTGTTTGATTTGGCTTCTTCGTTTCCTCATGCTGAGTTCGCTCAAGGGCAACATTATCCTGAGTCACACCCTCATCACAAAAACCACCACCCTTTGCGTCAAAAAAATACCATAACTGGTAGGTCAAAAATGATAGAAAAGTTACGACGCTTCTACTTACCATCTGAGCCGGGTGGTGATAGTTTGGCTAAAAAATACAAGGAAGCCGAAAAAGGCAAAGAAAGTTATGAGCAAAAGCAAAACAACTTGTCGGTAATTGGTAAGACAAAGTTTGACAACGCAGTAGGTAAGGATGTCAAGCACTACAATCATCTTGGGCCTTTGAAAGACAACTACGCCCATGACCTTTATCTCCGAGACTTTGAACGATGGAAAAAAGAAAACCCAGCAGCCGTCAATGAAATGATGGACAAATACCCGATACCCGATGAGCACGAGCACGCTCTACAATTGATGCACTTTGAAGATGCAGCCGAGAGATGGGGGGGTGACCAGTATCACAGTGAGATGTATGACCCAAAGGAGGATATGACGGAACAAGAGATTCAAGACCATCTCTACAGCGGTGCAAGTGAGGCTGACCTTGAGCCAAAACCGCTTAGAGAAGCACTGGGATATGAGGGCTATCTCTACGGTTTGGAGTTTTTATCTCCGCTTGAAAGACAGAAAGTTATCGACCACATTCACGAAAAAGGCACAGATGCTCACGATGTTCAAAACATCGACTTAGGCAATAATATGAGCATCAGCGCTGGGCGTGTCAAACGAAACCTCGCTCAGCGATTTACTGGCGAGTTTGACCATTACATGCGACCACAGGACATTCATGGTGCGAATGTTAGGAGACACTACGAAACAATTGATGATGTGCCAAACGGAGAGGAAAGATTTCTTAATCAATCCTTGATACAGGCGATGCAAGATACGCCTTTTGATAGCGATAACGAGTCTACAACATCTGTCTATGACAACCTTCTTGATGAATACAATGAACTTCTCACTGAGCACAAGGATGCTCTTGATGTTGGTGCGTTTGAAAAACCACCTGATGAAGATGAAGACTTCATCAACCAACTACCAGTTAGAGCGATGCGACAAGGTGCAAAAATCCACGATGGTGCAAAGGCACACCCACTTCATCATGGTGAAGGTATTCTTCAAGAGTTGAAGGTGCTTGATGAAAAAGAGCAAAATTTTGTAGATGTAAAAACAATGCTGGCTCTTATGGGCTACAATGAAGACATGACTGAAATGGACTCACACCCTCTACTACTCGGATATGAAGGGCCACTTGTTTCTCAGCCTAAAATCAAGCAAATCATAGATAGAGCAAAAGAGTTGGCTAAGGAGAACAAAGAACAGAAACCAATTCGTAATCACGATTGGTTTCATCATGGAGGCTCAAACGGTTACGACATCACTGATATTCCAGTAGATGAAAGAGAACATTATCTCACAGACAATATGGGTAACATCGTTGGACTTGGTGCTCACTTCGCTGATGAGTTTCATCATCAAGGCGGTATGGGTAGGAACGTCTTGCATTATTTGGAGATGATACATGACTCCTTACCAAAAGACACTCAGGGTTTTTCCGTCATCGGTAAAGTTGAAGGTAATGAGTTTCTTCCTAATCCAAAAACAATAGGGCTTTGGGGTCGATACGTTCCTTCTCTGTATTCAAAACTCATAAAAGAACACATTGGAGGACATGGTATTTCTTCTCTGTGGGATTCTTCAAATCACATTCATCGTAAACCAAGAAACAACAAGAACATGCCTTTTCGACAAGCATCTTCTCTAAACGGAGAATATGCGAATGCGATTCGTTACATGACTGATAACGAAAGAAAAACTTACTACAACGGTGCTGCGCTAAATACACTCAAAGATGCAAAAAATCACTTTAGTTCAAATCCAATCAATGCCGTAGGTGGTATGGGTATGCAACTTACACAATCGCATACAAACTCAGTAAAGTCTCATCGCAACGTAACAATGGGTGGTCGCCTTCACCCCCCACATGAACCTATGAAGAAGCATCGTCGTCTTAGTCGAAGCAATCTACCTGCTGATGCAAGGCTGAGTCATAATGAAAATAGCAAAGAACTGTTCCGTATTCATCAAGGACATAAGACAAAGAAAGATGATGTAAAGGGAATGCTAACTGAATCACAACGGGACACTGTTCAAGAATTGGACGATGAGTATGATGATATTAGCATCGCCATAGAGAATATGGAAATGGGTAGCGACGAATTTGCACAAGCCAACGCACGATTGCATGAAATAGAGGCTGAGATTGATGACATCCATGCACTGGCTCAACCTGATTTTGTTAATCAGTTTGAGCATACAGCAAACCATTTAGAAGTAAAAGACGAAGCCGACCTAAATGCTATTTTGGCTATGGCTCAGAAAATGAAACCTGAATATGAAAAGGCCGATTCTGATGCTTTCAACCCTGAGTTCCCTGATAAGTTCATAGCAAATACTTCTCGTTTGTTCAGGGATGCTAACCTTGCTTTGTTGCGATTACCTCATGAGACGCATGGCTTAGAGACGCATGGTTATGGTGAAATTGAGAGAGAGCAAAAAAGCGCCAGTGAATTGCTTTCTCAAGGCGAAGATGTTGTATCACCTCACCACACTATAGCAAGCGTCTTGGGTGCTGCTGGTAAAGAGATTCTACCTACACACTCTCCTGAAAAGGTTCGCTCTCTTCTCAATTTACCAAACGATGATGCTCACAATCACATGATTACAAGATTGCTTGAAGGTATGGATGCACCTGTCAAAGTTCTACGACATGGTGATTTGTTAGGCTCAGGTGTCAGTTTTGGTGGTGAGGAAACAAATGACATGTTTACCACCGACGACCATCATGGGGTTATAGATACCATGTTCAATAACCACAAAAGAACACGCACGCCATCAAAAGAGGATGGGACTAAACATAATATCGAAAATAAGCAGTTTGCACAAAGATTCAGAAAAGAATATGGCGGTCATCTTGAACTTATGGAACAATTATTCAATCCAAGACAACAAAATTCATATCAAACTCATGGCTTATCTCGTGTGCAATTAACTGATTTTTCCGATAAGAGTAAGAGATACAAAAGAGGGAAAAAGGGGTTCATGGCTACTGGGAGTTTGAAGGGCTTTGCTGGCGGTCTAAACGAAGCCAAAAGTAGAGTTCACGACCTTATTGTATTTGACCCAACGAAAGCACAGACGATGGAAAAGGTAGTAGCACCTCCTACAAAAGTCAAAGAGGCAAACTTTGGTATGTTCCCAATTCACCCTGCTGTGGGTGGTCGAGGCGTTAGCGTCCAAGACATGTTCGTGTCAGGCACAATGGACAGCGGTTACGCAGAATTGCACCCATCTGTTGGTGCTGAGTTCCCCGGTAACAAAACCATCATGGTAGGCACAAACACAGAGCCTCAGTATTTGCACAGCATTCCTGAAGAGTTGATGACCGCTGTTCATGGTCAAGATGCAGTTCAACAAGTATTGTCATCAGGCTATCAAGTTCCTGTTGCTACTACCAACATGAATCGTCCTGACATCACTGGTCTACCTCCAAACATTGACGCTATGAACATCTCGACAAGCGACCCATCTGAAACACTGACAGTGCTAATGAACCCTGATGCTTTGTTGAAAGAAGACAAGGCTCGTCCTCCTCCTATTCTACCAATGCATCGTATCTTCAGTCTCAAAGATTTTGAAGCACTACGAGGATTCAGCGGTGATTGGGTTGTCTCAGCATTCTACGATGGTGAGCGTATGATAATCATGCGAAAGGGGAATCGCTTTACTGCTTACGACGGTAACAACAACGCAGTGCCAATAAGCGAAGAAAACAAAGCGAGTCTCAAAAAACTGACCGAGAAGAACTACATTATCGACGCAGTGCAAATGAAAGACAACATCCACATCATTGACCTGCTTGACTACGATGACACAAATGTGTCAGATATGACAGTAAGAGAGCGACTCAAAATTCTAAGGGGTCAGTTTGACAGTCACGATAACGTCTTAGTTCCCGGTCCTTATGATACTCGTATTACAGAAGATGGTGGGCTTCAATCCACAGTAGAGAGTCTACAAGAAGAGCATAAGCAGTTGCTACTTCGTGATGGTAATTCAACCTACATGCGAGGAGAGCGTAGACATCCGAAGTGGTTCTTGCTCCGTAAGAACAAGAATGTCAGTTTCATTATCTTAGACGCACGAGGTAAAGGGCCATACACTTATCGTTTGGGAGCAGGGCCACTCGACTCAGAAGGCTTTGGTAATCGAGGTGTTGATTATGATGGTAAGCAGTATCTCGATGTTGGAACTATCAAAAGCCCCAAGCCATTCAAAGAAGGTGATACGGTTTCTATATCTGTATCGGGTGTTAAAAAGCGGAATCGAAATGGGAAAACAATCTATGATGTAACCTCTTCAAAGATAGTAGGAGAGGCTGATGCCGAGAGTCCAGCAAGTCTTGAGACGCTATCTCTACTGGCAAAATCTCACCCAGTTATCCCAGTTCCATACGATATTGCTCTCAAAGATGATAGAATATCCATTGTTTTTGATGGCTTAGACGAGGTTGTTTACAAAGCAGAATCCAGTCATACTGGGAATTGGGCGCACTCACCACACTCTGTTATGGGTGAGTTGAGCCAGTCTGACTACACGCTTCAACTGGCCGAAAGCGTTAGACCGTTATGGAATCAGGCTGTGTCGTTGATGCTCAAAGGAGTCGATAAGAAAGACGATACTGTGGTCGAAGAGATTATTCCCGACAAGACCTATCACTCAATGCATTCTGAAAAAGACAGAAGGCACAGCGAAAAACAATCGGCTGGTGTCATTGATGCCGATGATGAAATGAACATCATGAAGCCCAGTATGAAAACAATGCTCAAGACAATTACTCGTATTGCTGACTTGACAGAACGGCTTGATAGCCTACAAAAAGAAAAAATGTCAGGTCGAGTAGGCGCACAAGGATTAGGTATTGACGTAGGTGATGCAGTTGAATCACCACGAGGGCCGACCAGCCTGACCAGCGAAGAAAGTGTCCCCGATTGGGATATGATTGAGCGCCCGACAGAAGATTCGGAAGAAGAATACGAGCATGTGCGTAACAAACGCTTAGAGCGAAAAAAACGCAAGCAGCACAGCGATTTAGACGATGAGGATGAAGAAGAGTGATGCCGCTTTATTTATGTAGGTGAACAAACACAGGAGTAGATAGTGTGTTGCGAAGTCAGCGGAGAAATGGTATCGAACTCCTCAAGGGGGTCAATGACCTCATTGTGGCAGGATATGCCTCTGTTGAACTCGTAGACAAGCAAGGAGATTTAATTACAAGGGCTGCATTGAAAGACGCTTTCAAAAAATTCATGTCAGACCCAAAGTATCGAAACGTCCAATTAGCACATTCAAATATACAAGTAGGAGAAGTAATTTCAAATTATACAGATAATCAAGGGAGGTTGTGGAAAAGCGAAGTAGACGATGCTGGAATGTTTGTTGTAGTAAAATTAAGAAACGACATCGAGAAGGCACGAGAAGTAGCAAGTGAAATCCGAAAAGGAAACCTAACAGGATTCAGCATCGGAGGACAAGCATTCAAGCGAGTAAACAAAAGCGACAAATCCCACGGCTCATATCAAGAAATATCAAAACTAGAACTACACGAAATCACAATATGCGAAAAAGGAATTAACCCCGAAGCCACATTCAACATACTAAAGGAAGACAAAAACAAGGTGAACAAAATGACCGACGATGTAATGGAACAAATGAACGATGTATTGACCCGACTTGAGGGACGACTGGACTCTATGGAGAAAGGAGAACTACCTCAAGCCTTGAAAGACGCTCAGAAGAAAAAGAAAGAAGAATCTGAAGACAAGGATAAGGACATGCCTGAAAAGGGTAACTACATGGAAGACAAAGAAGAAGACAAAAAGGACAAGAAAGACGACAAGATGAAGTCTGAGTTCTCTGACGTTATTACTTCTGAATATCTTGACTGGATGGAAAACACTCTCAAATCCGCTGGAGTAGACACTGGCGCTGCTCGTGCTCACTTTGACACAGTAGCAAAAGCGAACCTCGGCTCTACCCCTGAAGCAATTGGCGACGGCGCTGATTACTTCGCTGGACAAGTTAAGGGTCGTGCTCAAGAAGGAGGCAACCCATCTACCAACGCTATCCAGCGTGCTGGACTAAGTGGCGGTGGAAGCATCGAAAAGTCTGACTTCATTACTGGTCATGACATCGACTCTCACCGAATCGAAGAGGCATACGGAGTCTTCAAGGCTGCAAAGCAAGAAGAAGAGTTCCGCAAGTCCCTTGAACAAAACTTTGAAGGTCGCTACGCTCAAGAATATGCTGAAGAACTTTCAAAAGCACAAGCACAAAACTTTGACGCTCGTGCTCCTCTCGATGAAGTCATGAAGGCTCTCGGAGCGCTCAATGAGCGAATCGACACTCTTTCCAGTGGCGCTGGCACAACACTTGCTAAGTCAGCCACCCCAGCCGTTGAAGTACCAAGCACACAAGACTTGGCAAACATGAGTTGGGACGAAGTTCACCAACTTGCTGGAGGACTATACCGCAGCGAGTGAAAACTCACAAACAACAAAAAAAAATGGAGATGAAATAACATGGCACGAAATTATGTAAGAACAGTAACAGATATGGAGCGATACTACTACGGAGCAGGTAACTCAATGGGTTACACATACACTGGTAGCGAACTTCTCAAAGCCGATTCACCAATGCTAAGCACCACCGCTGGAACATACCAAGCAATCTATGGTCGCAAGGTTTGGTCACAACTCAACCAAGAATTCAACGCATTCTCGATTCTACCAAAGAAGCCGTGGGAGCGAAGTGGATGGCGAGTCATCACTGACAAGCCAAACTCAGGCACAGTTCACGGCGGTATCGCTGAGAACGGCACACTACCTGAGACTGTTAAGCCAGTCTTCCAACACGTTGCTGCAAAGCCAAAGACCATCGCTCACTCATTCGATGTAAGCGAAGTCGCTGTCTTCCTTGCTGACAAGGATGACGGTCTTGGTGACATGCGCTCAGTTCTCAAGGAAGAAATGGGTAAGCACCACGCTGAGATGGTAAACAAGATGCTCTTGACTGACTGTTCCACAACAGCAGGTAACAACTTTGAGTCTCTTGACCGTATCACCGCTGCTGAAGCCGCTGACGGTTCAGGTTCAGCAACGACCTTGAAAACCACATCCAGCAACAACCACGCTGACGACGGTGACCTCGACATCTACAGTATTGACCGACGAACCAACACTTGGTCAAGTGCTGAAGTAAACTGCGCTGCTGACACTCAAGCATCAAACAAGCGTGTTCTTTCACTCGACCACCTCGACACCACATTCCAACAAGTTTGGGAACGTGGTGGT
>VMHT01169309.1_pt1 | contig 10264 bp, 13 predicted proteins | sample 4693611 | NCBI WGS metagenome assembly VMHT01 (sample SAMN12280063, study PRJNA550983) | marine metagenome | isolation source: seawater sampled from same location over 5 years 0.02-0.2 micron viral filtrate | place: USA: collected off the coast of southern California halfway between the port... ...
GGATTATCTTACTTCTACTTAAAAGAATCTAAAACACATACAAACTTTTTAGTAGCAGATAGAAAAGTTGGTTTTATGAGATCAGGATTTTCAACTGCTGCAACTTGGATTTGGGCTCCAGCTCTATTCATAGCATCACAGAAAGCATATCAACAGGGATTGCCTGGTGTCTTTTGGTTTACAGTACCGAATATAATTTGCTTATGTATCTTTGCATACTTTGCACAATATTTAAGAAATAAATTTAAAAATGGATTTACACTTGCACAATACATGAATGTAAGGCATTCAAGACGAGTACAAATTTTATATATTATTAGTCTATCTGCTCTTTCTATTTGTCAGTTTGCTGTTCAACTACTTGCTGGTGGTGCAGTCGTTACTTACTTAACAGGAATAGACTATACAATCGTAACAGTCATACTTACAGCAATCGCTTTATCCTATTCATTCGTATCAGGGATAAGAGCATCAATAATGACAGATGTTTGGCAGATGATAATAATACTTATAGTGGTGTTAGTAGTAGTGCCTCTAGTTTATATAAAAGGAGGTGGTTATGATGTAATGGTCAAAGGCATTGGTGGTATCTCTGGCGAGTATTCTAATGTCTTTGATCCAACTGTTGCTTGGTCATTTGGTGTCGTTGTAACAATTGGATTGTTAGCAGGACCATTTGGTGACCAATCCTTTTGGCAAAGAGCATTTACTACAAAACAAAATGAAGTCAAGAAGTCATTTTTACTTTCAGCTTTAGTGTTTGGAGTTGTTCCAATATTTACAGCAGTCATAGGATTTATGGGTGCCGGTCTAGGTATAGATGCAGGAAGTAATGCACAATTAATTAATGTAATAACTGTTAGTGAATTGTTGCCTAAAATAATTCTTATACCTTTTGTTTGGATGTTATTATCAGGTTTAGTATCAACTTTAGATTCAGGACTTTGTTCTATATCTTCAATTGCTAGTACAGATATTGACCCAAATGCTACAAACAAACTAACTAAAGCAAGAGTAGGAATGTTCTTACTTGCGATAGGTGGGATTGTAATTTCTAATATTCCTGACATGAAAATATTATATTTATTTATTTTCTATGGAACATTAAGAGCATCAACATTAATTCCAACTATTTACACAATAATTAATAAAAAAGTATCAGAACCAGGAATGTTCTATGGTATTTCTACATCATTAGTTATTGGTGTTCCAATGTTTGCTTTCGCAAAATTTAATGGTCTTACTGATTTAGCAGTTTGGTCATCTATATTTACTGTGTCAGCTAGTGGAATAATTGTCTATTACTTTACGAATTATGGTAGTATTAAAAAAAAGAGAAATTGAAACTAATGTTTATCAATCAGCTTTAGATAGATTTAGATATTTATTTGATAGCTTTGATAAAGTAGTTGTATCTTTTTCAGGTGGCAAAGATTCTACTGTTTGCTTAAATTTAGCATTAAAGGTTGCTAAAGAAAAAAACAAACTTCCATTAGATGTATATTTTTGGGATGAGGAAGTAATCATGCCTGAAACTGTTGAATATATGATGAGAGTAAAAAATCATCCTGATGTAAGATTGAAATGGTTATGTATTCCAGTTAAACATAGAAATGGTGGTAGTCGTAGAGATCCATTTTGGTATCCCTTTGACCCTAATTGCAAAGATAAGTGGGTAAGACAAATACCTGACTTTGCTATAACTGATATTCCAGGTTTTCAATTTGGACATACAATTCCTGAAGTATCGCATTTGGTTTATAGTCATACGAATGGTAGAGTTGCAGATGTCAGAGGTTTGAGAGCGCAGGAAAGTTTAACAAGGTTCAGAGCAGTTTCACATAAAGTAAAAGATAATTGGATAACAAATGCTAGGAGTGGATATTCATATGGAGTATCACCTATCTATGATTGGACATCTTCTGATGTTTGGTTAGCACCAAAAATTTATAATTGGGATTATAACAAAGTTTATGATGTTCTTGATAAAATGGGTGTAGGTAAGAATGAACAAAGAGTATGCGTTCCTTTTGGGGAAGAACCAATGCGAGGATTATGGCAATATAAAGTTGGTTGGCCACATCTTTGGGCATTAATGACACAAAGAGTTCCTGGAGCTTCAACTGCTGAAAAATATTCAAGAACACAATTGTATGGATTTGGTGGCATAAAACTTCCAAAAGATAAAACATGGAAAGATTGGTTCTATGATAATGTTGCCTTATATGATGATGAACAACAAAAGTTTATTTTACAAAATGTAAGAAGTGCAGTTGGTAATCATATCAATATTGCTAAAAGACCAGTGCCTGATATAACTCCTGATGATATAACAGGTTTATCCTGGAAAGGTCTTTGCATGATAGCTTTAAGAGGTGATATGAAAGGCAGAAGATTAAGAACAATGTCAAGTCATGCTGACCCTGAAAAGAAAAAAATAATAGATCAAATGAGGTTAAAAGATGAAACAAGGTATTGATAATCAACCAGTAGGAAAAGTCCAATGGGTTGATAGAAACATTTTAAATGCAAACGATTATAATCCAAATTTTGTAGCACCACCTGAATTGGAGTTGCTAAAAACTTCTATAATAGAAGATGGATGGACTCAACCAATAGTAATACTATCAGATAATACAATCGTTGATGGATTCCATAGATGGACACTATCTAAAGACCCTGAAGTATCACAAATGACAGATGGAAAAGTTCCTGTTGTTATAGTTGATTTTGATAAGGACCACCGAATGATGTCCACAATAAGACACAATAGAGCTAGAGGTACTCATGCAGTTCTTAAAATGTCAGAGATAGTAAGAAAAATGAAAGAAGACAATCTTCCTGATAAAGAAATAATGGAAAGACTATCTATGGAAGAAGAAGAATTGGAAAGACTATTAGATAATTCAGGAATGACTATCAGAGGTACAAAAGAAGTAGATGGTTTCGGTAAATCGTGGGTGCCTACAGATAAGAAGTAACATTGTAAAGTGTATAGGTCAAAGTCAATTCATCACCAGCTTTGATAGAGTTTTTAGTCAATAAATAAAATTTATCATCAATTAACAATTTTTTAAGATTGGAATCTTCAGAATGATTAATAAACCCTCCTAATGGTGTTCTTATATATTCTTTTTGATATATGATGTGCGATATACCCAGAACAGTATTCTTTTCAATATCTACAGTTGCAAATAATCCTAAACCCTCAATTTTAGAAGATTTGATTGTCAAACAATCAGGCAAAGGTCTATAATTTTTCATATAGACCTCTACCATTTCTTTAGGGAGATTTAAACTTTTTTTCTTAAATGATCATTTGCTACATGTGATTTAAAGAACCATTTCTCAAATCCAACATCAGCAACTTTATACCAAACTTCTTTAAATCCATTTCCTTTAGGATTGTCATAACAAACAACCATTATATCACCAACAGATGTTGACCTCTGATTAGTTACAGGAATGACAGAGAAGTTTCTTCTATCTTTAATCCAACTTTCTTCAATGTTTTGTGTTCTTGAATATAAATCTTCAAGATTTTCATAAACATTTTTATCGTTTAAAGGTAGATAAGTTGCAATATGATTAGGTTCTTTTTCAAATGCAGTATGTATTAACCTTATTTGTTCTATAGTCATTATTTTCCTCCCTTGTTTTTGATTTGATAAACATGATTGATATAGTCTTTGTAAAAAACTCTTTCCAATTGTCTTGCCTCAATTTCCCATGGTCTTTCATTGTATGGAATATCTTCTTGTCTTACTGGTGCATTATCCATCCATCTTACTTTGAAGTTTAATCCAGTTCTATCCCATCTGTATTGCAATTGGTTTTTAGCTTTTTGTCTTACATGAATCATTTCATGTGCTAGAGTTTGTAATTGTGAATGAATATCTTTTCTATTATTTAGAACTATTCTAAAATCTCTTTGTCTTTTAGAACCTGTGATTTTCATATGACAAACTCCAAGAGTATTATGTTCTAGAGTAGTTTTTCTTACATCAACTTTCACATTGATAAGGTTTGCTAATCTAGTACCTAATATCTTTTTTGCATAAAATTGAGTAGCATGTAATAAGATATTGCACTTATCTTGATTAAATTCGCCTCTAGGTAGAGAAACTCTTACTTTAAAATTTTTACCCATAATAATCCTCCACATTGTATAATTCTTTTCCTGTAATAAAATTGATACCTGCATATTTAGTAAACTTGTTAGGTTTCATATGACCAACCTCTATAAGACCAGTAATCATAAAGTATGCTGGTAGTGTTAAAGCTAGTAAAATAATTATTGTCATTTAATCTCCTTTTTGTTATTCTTAATCTTACTCTATCCGATAATAATAGTCAATAGTTTCTATTAATTATTATTAATTAAATTAGATAGGAAAGACAGGAGTTTTGCGTTAATACAGGAGGAACAAAAGGTAAACATGCGAAAAAAAGCTAAAAAAACAAAATTAGAAGATTTAAGCAGATATATTTCCAAGTGTATATATTGCCAAAAAGAAATTTATTCAGATCATTCATTTGTTGCGCTGGTAAAAACATTAGAACCAATCACACATGTTTATGCACACTACCAATGTATGAAAGATGATGATCATAGTAGAGCTGAAGATAAAACATTTGAACAACACAACTATTGATTGACTACATATTAATTGATTAATTTTATTTGATATTGTAGAAGTTCGGTAAGAGTTCGGTTTAATAGCTTTTAATAATTTCTATGATAGAAAAAGAAACAGAAGAATCCAATAAACATTACGAGTTTTATCTAGTGTATCAAAACATGGGATATAAACGAACATTAAAGAAAGTAGCTGAAGAAGTCCAATTAACTACTAGAGAAATAGAAAAGATTTCATCTAAATATGGATGGGTATCAAGAGTTAGTAAGTTTGATCAACAACAAGCACAGATAAGATATAATTCTATGAAAGCTGAAATGGAAGAAATGGGTAAAAGACAAGGAAGTCATGCCTTACAAATGACATATTCGTTAATAACTCCAGCACAAGAATTATTAAAAAGATTAAAAGAAAAAAAAGAATTAGACTTTGCAAACTTATCAGATGTAGAATTAGTTGCGATAGTTTCAAAGATAGCACATCCTTTTAAAATGCTTACAGAAGTAGAAAGAGTTGCTAAAGGAGGAATAACAAGGGATAACACAAATCAACAATTAAATATAGAAGATGAGTTCATCAAAAGAATCGGACAAGACCAAGAATCAGCCGACCTTGCAACTAGATTATTATCAAAAGTTAAAGATAGCGACTAGTCAACCTGGAGGTTTTGCTATGATGACAAGTAATTTTACTTGGCAGTTTCCAAAACATTTACAGTATTTAAACACAAAATTATTGCAGGTTGCGAGTGGTAAAATAAAAAGATTATTAATTAATATGCCACCTCAACATGGTAAGTCAGAGTTTACATCTAAATATTTTCCTGCATGGTATCTTGCAACACATCCTAGAAATAAATTAATATTAGCAAGTTATGAAACATCTTTCGCTACATCATGGGGCAGGAGAGCAAAAGAAGTATTTGATGAGTATGTTCCTAAAATGTATGGAGTTAAAAGAAATCCTGACATAAATGTTCAAGGTAACTGGGAAACAGAACAAGGTGGTTCAATGTATTGTGTTGGTGTAGGTGGTGGAATTACAGGTAGAGGTGCAAATGTATTTATTATTGACGATCCAGTAAAAAACAATGAACAAGCTATGAGTACAGTATATCGTGATAAAACATTAGATTGGTTTCAATCTGTTGCTACAACTAGATTAGCTCCTGAATCTTCTATTATAATTATTATGACTAGATGGCATGTAGATGATTTAGCAGGTAGGTTATTAAAACAAGCAGAATTAGATGGTGATAAGTGGGATGTAGTCAATCTTCCAGCTTTAGCAGAACCACAAGACCCATTGGGTAGAGAAGTAGGTGAAGCATTATGGGAGTCTAGGTATTCTAAAAAGATATTAGAAGAAAGAAAAAGAGCAGTAGGTGATTTTTGGTGGTCAGCTATGTATCAGCAAAAACCTTTTATTAAAGGGGGTAAAGTATTTAAAGACCCAGTATTCTATGACAAATTACCTGAAGGAGGTAAAACAATTATTGCAGTTGATTTTGCTTATTCTACAAAAACTTATTCTGATTTTTCTGTTGCTGGTGTTGCTAAAATTTATGATAATAAAATATATATTCTTGATGTTTGGAGAGGACAAGTAGAAGCTACTCATTTTGCTAGTATATGTAAACAATACCAAGAAACCTATCAATCACCTATATATGCTTATATTGGAGGTACAGAAAAAGGTGTTGTTGATTTTATGATTAAAGAACATAACTTGAATATTATTTCACGACCTGCTAGAAATGATAAGTTTGTAAGAGCACAACCTGTTGCATCTGCCTGGAATGATGGTAGAATACTTATTCCAAAGAATAAAAGTTTTACTAATATGTTCTTACAGGAGATTATGAGTTTTACAGGAGTAAGTGATTTACATGATGACCAAGTTGATGTTTTATCTACATTATATGATAACTTACAAACAACAAAGAAACCGTTATGGAGAGTTACATAGATGGCAACAATAATTGATAATATCAAAAATATTTTTGGTACAGAAAAAAAAGAAATAGAAAAGAAAGAAGCTCCAGTTATTTATTACAATAGTTTGGGAACAGATGTTACTTATAAAGCTAGATATGATCAGTTAGCTGAAGAGGGTTATCAACAAAACGCAATAGTATATAGATGTATTAATGAAATTGCAAATAGTGCAAGTAGAGTACAACTTAACTTATTTAGAGGTGATCAAGAATTAGATAGTCACCCATTATTAGATTTACTTTATAATCCAAGTCCAATGTGTTCTAGTGTAGAATTTTTTCAGGCACTATATGCTTACCTACAAATTTCAGGGAACAGTTATGTTCTTGCAGTTGGTGGTGATAGAACACCTCCTACAGAATTATACAATTTAAGACCAGATAGAATAAAGATACAAGCAGGTTCAAGAGCTATGCCTGTAGCTTACGATTATATTATAGGTGGTCAAACTGTGGATAGTTATATTGTGGACCAAGCAACAGGAAATTCAAAAATAAAACATATTAAATTATTTAATCCATTAGATGATTTTTATGGAATGTCACCAATCATGACAGCAAGTATTGATATAGATCAACATAATCTTGCAAATAAACATAATGTAAATTTATTACAAAATGGTGCAAGACCAAGTGGTGCTGTTGTATTTAAACCTAAAGATGAAACAGGCGCACAAATGCAATTAAGTGATACTCAAAGAAGTCAATTAGTAAATGATATAAATCAAAGATTTTCAGGCACTGGTAATGTAGGAAAACCAATGTTGTTAGAGGGTGATTTTGATTGGAAAGAAATGGGACTATCTCCAAAAGATATGGACTTTGCAAGTTTAAAACATATGTCAGCAAAAGACATTGCATTAGTTTATGGTGTACCAAGTCAAATTATTGGAATACCTGATTCACAAACTTATTCTAATTTTTCAGAAGCTAAACTTGCACTATACAATGAAACAATTATTCCTTTATTAGACAGAGTACAATCAGATTTAAATGAATGGTTATCACCTCAATTTGGTGAAGATTTAGAATTAAGATATAACATAGACTCTATACCAGCTATGGCAGAACAAAGAAAAAGAGTTTTTGAATCTGTTACACAAGGAGTACAAAATGGTATCCTTACAAGAAATGAAGCTAGAGAACAGATGGGTTATGAACCATTAGATGGTGCAGATAGTTTACTTGTACCAGCAAACTTAATGCCTCTAAATATAGCTGGTGATGAAGAAACACCAAAAGATGAACCTGATACAAATCCAATGGAAGATGAACAAGAAGAACAACAACTTCAGGAAGAAGAACAAGAACAAGTTCAAATAGAAAACGAAATGGAAAGAACTGATGAAGAATTAGATGAAGTTGTAAAAGCAGAAAGCGATATTGATACAGTACCAACAGATGGCATGGTTTCAGAAGCTAAAAGAGGTTTAGATTGGAGGAAAGAGTTTGGTAGAGGTGGTACTATTATAGGTGCAACTAGAGCAAATCAGATAGTAAACAAAACTAAACTATCTCCAAGAACAGTAAGAAGAATGAACAGTTTTTTTGCTAGACATGAAGTAGATAAAAGAGCAGAGGGTTTTAGACCTGGTGAAAAAGGTTATCCATCCAATGGAAGAATAGCATGGTCATTATGGGGTGGTGATGCTGGTCAAACTTGGGCAAAGAAAAAATCAGCACAACTAGATAGAGAAAGAGGAAAGTTTTTAGAAGAAGGAATTATAGAAGAAAAACAAGTTACAGCCGCAGTAAAAAAAGGATTACAAAACAAAGTAGATAAACACAATGAAAAGCATGGTGATAAAAAAGGTAAAAGAGTTACTTTAAGAATGCTGACTGCTGTATTCAAAAGAGGAATTGGTGCTTACAGAACAAATCCAGGAAGTGTAAGACCTACAGTAACAAGTGAAGAACAATGGGCATATGCTAGAGTTAATGCGTTTTTATATGCTGTTAGAACAGGAAGATTTAGAAGTGGTAAATTTGACTTAGACTTACTGCCGAGTGGACATCCACTCGCAACATAGGAGTACCAAGTGTCTAAATTAAAAGAATTAACATCAAGACTTTTTATAGAAAAAGATGATGATAACAATCATGAAGTAGTTATTAGAGTTGGTCCAGTTGTAAATGAAATGGAAGCAGTAAATATTGCGTCATATATTTATGTTACTCAAAATCTAGATGTTACTGAAATAATTAAACCTATCAACACAACTTTACATTAATGATTTATAACGCAAGACAACTTAAAATATTTAAAAATGTTAAAAGAAGAGAATGGGTTCGACAAAACAGATTAAGAGAACCTTATATCAAACAATTTACAAGTAGATTAAAAAATTACTTTAACAAATTAGGAAATGGATTAGCTGAAGATTTTAGTTTTGGTTCTACTATTATGTTAGAAATAAGACAAAACAATTCATTTAATGAGTTAGCAAATATATTTAGAGTACAATACAGAGTCGTTGCAAATGCTTTTAAAAATAATATGTTAAACAGGGAACAGAATGTAAAAGACTTTGAAAGTGATTTTGAATTAGAATTAGAAAGATATATCAATGATAATGTTGGAACTCTTGTAGTTGGTATAAATGACACTACAAAAGCTAAAATACAAAATATTATAAACAATAGTTTTGGAAATGGTGACGGTATAAATTCTACTGGTAATGAATTAAGAAATGCTATAATAGGAATGGGTGTACTTCGTGCAAATCTTATTGCAAGAACTGAAGTGCATAGAACTGCTAGTTTTGCCAATGAAATGGTTGCAGAAAACATGGGTATAGCAGGTACTAGAAAAGAATGGGTTGCTGTAGCTGACGGTCGAACAAGAGCCAGTCATATACAAGCAACAGGGCAACAAGTAGGTTTAGAAGAACCTTTTATTGTAGGTGGTGATCGGTTAAAATATCCAGGAGATCCAGCAGGTTCTCCAGGAGAAACTATAAATTGTCGTTGTGTATCTATTTACACGACGCCAGATTTCTTGTAGAGGTAGTAATATGGAATTAATAATAGGAATTATAATTGGAATCATCTTATGTAAATCAAATGATAAATATGAGTGGTTTGACAATTGTTGTGAAAAAATTAAGAAAAAAATTAAAGGTAAATAATGCCTTTAGTTAAACCAAGAGATAAAGAAAAACGAGAGGATTTTATGAGTAGATGTATGTCAGATGATAAGACTACTTCTGAATATCCAAAAGCTACTCAAAGACTAGCAGTTTGTAGCACACAATATGAAAATAGTAAAAAGGAGAAATATACAATGAGTGACATAGAAAAAATGGGTGAAGCTATTAAAACTCTTACCGATGTTATTTCAGCAAAAGAAAAAAAACCAAAAGACGAAATGGAAAAAGAAGCAAGAGCTGAAGATATGTTTAGTAATGAAGAAGATGCTTTGGACAAAGCAAAAGAAATAGGTTGTGTTGGAACACACTCTATGGATAAAAATGGAAAAACAATTTACATGCCATGTAGAACACATGATGCTTATGAAGAAGCAATCAGCAAAGGATATGGTATGGATGAAGAAGATGAAGATAAATATCACAAAAAACCTAAAAAGAAAAAACCAATGAAAAGTGTATGTGTGTGTGAAGTAGATGGT
>VMHT01025957.1_pt1 | contig 10262 bp, 14 predicted proteins | sample 4693611 | NCBI WGS metagenome assembly VMHT01 (sample SAMN12280063, study PRJNA550983) | marine metagenome | isolation source: seawater sampled from same location over 5 years 0.02-0.2 micron viral filtrate | place: USA: collected off the coast of southern California halfway between the port... ...
GGACACAGTCATCGGTTCGGGGCGACTGGTTTTCGTGATTTTACCCTGATGAGCGATAAATCCTCTAAATTCTATGAACCGGATAAAATAAAAAGAGAAAAAATAAGACAAAGATATATAAAACGCCACGAACACGAACCCAAAGGTATTCACACACCGAGCAGTATGAGCGACTTAATTTTATGGACGAAACCAACCTTACAAGGCGGAATAAAAACATTTGAAGATAAATTTGATGTTAAAATCGTATTTAAAGATGTTAAATTGACTGATAGAGTAAAGAAAGATATTATGGGATAATATTAATTTTTTTTTTGGAATTTATTTCAACGGACTTACACCCTGTATGTATAACACAATAATCCTTTTCCTGTATCAATATTTAAATTAGCGCCTTCTCTGTATATATCTAAATCCTCAAATAATTCCATTAATTCGTTATGATTATACAGTAAAACTTCTTCATTAAAATCTATGATTTTTGAAATCCCGTTTTCGTCCTTTCCAATTTTTTCAGTCATTTCCTTATAATCTCCTTCGTTCATACCGTCATTTTTATCCTTGGATTTATCGCTCATATACATATCTATATCAACAAATATATCTCTTAATTTGGTTAAATATTTTTTTGCTTCGCCCACATCTCCTTCGCATAGTTTTTGGAATAAGATGCTTTCAATAACGCTTGATTTGTAATACATTTTCATCAATTTAGCACCTTTATCTTTTGTGCCTCCTCCTTGCCTTACAAGTGCTTCCATATCTTTAATATTACTTTTCGCAATATTCAATCTACGACGATTTATCAAATCTTTCATTTCGTTAATACTATCATAATTCATCACCCCATCAAACAATATTTTTTCATCGTCGTCCGGGTCAGGAAGTTCATAAAGTCGGTTAATTGTCGCCATCTTGTCGCGTTGGTGCTGATAAAAAATATGCGGTCAATCAACTTCAATTTTATTTTTATTCTTTTTTACAAATCCGTTGAATTATGCTTTTAGATGTATAATTTAATATTTTTTACTTCAAGTTTTTTCTCTTCAATATATTTAGTAAGGTCATAAATATCATATTCTTTTATTACACAATCAGGGAAATATTCTTCAACACTTATACGAATAGTCCAAAATGCGTGAGGGTCACACACATCTAAAAAGAGACAACCAACAGGTCGGTAAATGATAGGCAAGATTGGAAACCGATTGTTAATATCTTTTTTTGTGTTCTCCATTTTGTAGCGTTGGTGCTGTTAGAATATTCACAAAAATCTAAATCAATTTTATTTTTATTCTTTTTTAATTATTTTTTGTCGTTTGAATAACGGATTTCGTCCCGTTTTTTATTCAATTTTGCTCTCCATTCATCGCCCTTTATAGTCAGTTTATCCAGTTTTTCTTTGTCGTCTTTCCGTCTTTTCATCAGTCTTCTTCTCTCGTTTTCAATCTTGTTAATTTCGGCAATCATACCTTTTGGGGTTTCTTTTCGTGCTTTCGCTGCCGCCCGTTTTTTTTTTGCGTCTTCTTTTTTCTCCTCTCTTTTTTTAAAACATTCTGTAATTAGTTCGCTCACTTTATTCCAAAATTCTATCTTATCTTCTCTTTCCCACCCGCAGGTGCGCCGATAATACTCATTTTGTATCACATTAACAAGCATCTCTTTTTTTTCTTCTGCCTTTACTTCTTCGCCTCCATCAAAATACTTGCCCCCCGAGTATTGAAGCAACGGGTCGTTTTCATAGTCATCATAAATATCGTTCCATTTTTCTCCATAAGTGAGAACACTATAAACACTATCAATACCCAATAAAGCAAATGGGTTGAGTTCTCTAATATCGTCAATACTATCTTTAAGTTCTTCAAAAGTCAGTTTATCAAAATGAACGATATTGGCGGGAAGTGGAAATATCCCAGCATATTCCTTGATTTGTTCCCATATTTCGGGGGCAAAATCGGTGGTGATAGTGATAGTCGCCATTTTGTAGTCAGTTCTGTCGCCTTGATGCTCTTGGAATGTTGCCGCCAATCCAAATCAATTTTTTTTTTAATGATGTGCTACAAAATGCCGAGTTTGAAAACTCGCACTTTTCCAAATATGGGATTTTGTAGCACATCATTAAAAATAAAATTGAAGTTGATTGGCGCAGACCATCTATCAGCACCAAAGCAGCAAAAATGACTACAAAAATGACTGACGAGCAATACGCATCAACGATTATCAAGGATAAGGCGTGGTATGAGGAAAACATCAAGAACAAAGTGGGATTTCACGATATTTCCCGCCATATTGATACACGAAAGACCAAAAAAGCGCTCGGCATCAAAAGCGCGGGAAAGTTGAAGGTTTTCGTCCAAATGAAAACGACTGACGGCGATGAAGACTTTGACGAAAGGGCAAATCCGCAGATTGTCTATAAATATGATGTTTGTGCCTTACCCTCACACCCTCTCGCTCGTGATGTGCCTATGTGGGAAGACGCTCCCCCGGGGGCGACGATGTGGGCGGCGAGATGTCCGCAGGGGACGGCGTGGGTGATTACGCCCCAAAGCAAGATGGCGACTAACGAATATGAAGAATTGTGGGACCAGCACCAAAAGTATATGGAAGAACTGTTTGGAAAAGATAAGGTAAAACCTTCCCCCGAAGGCGCAGATGGTTTTATGTGGATATATACAAAAAAAGATGAAACCAAATATAGTGATGAATATATTGATAAAGTATCAGGGCGGTTTAAGTTATGGGCGGAGCGATTAAATGAAAATATTATAGCAATCGGTCATATGTAATATAGCATAAAAAGTCCGTTGAAATAAATTTCAAAAAATCCATAAAAATCAATTTTTTATCTACAATCCTGAAAAGTGCGAGTTTTCAAACTCGGCATTTTGTAGCACATCATTAAAAATAAAATTGAAGTTGATTAACGCCTACTCTCTAACAGCATCAACCATAACAAAATGGCGACTATCTCATCACTACGAGGAAAGAAACACGCATTTATTCAAGAAAAGAACAGAATATTCATACTGAAATGTAAAACACAAGAAACGGCATCACAGAAACTCTTTATCGTAAATCTGTTCGCACAAAACGAAAAAACAGACAAAATGATTGAGTGCGAAAATTATTATGCCGCTTTGGATAAACACCTACAAAATAAGATAGATTTTTGGGACGGGTGTATTCGTGGTGAAATACCTGAAAATTTCCTATCAAAATTTCAAGAAGATATGACCGAATGGTTGGAAACTGGGTGGGCGTATTTGGGACAAGAGAATATTGAAATAGAGGGCAAAGAAGCAAAAATGGAGTTCGCACTTGTTAAACAAATATGTAGTATTTTCAAGAAAAAAAAATGAAAAAAAATAAAATATAGATAATTAATACTTATGAATGAACCTATCCTCGCCGAAGAAAACAATAGACATACTTTCTTTCCTATTTTTTATCCTGACTTATATGCTCTCTATAAAAAACAATTAGCGTGCTTTTGGACGACAGATGAAATAGATTTCAGTAAAGACCGAGATGCTTACGACAAATTAAATAAAGAAGAGCAACATTTTATCAAGCACATTTTAGCGTTTTTCGCGGCGAGTGATGGGATTGTTATGGAGAATATTGTAGGGCGTTTTATGGAAGAGGTGAAAATTGGAGAGGGTAGAGCGTGTTATGCGATACAGACTTTTATGGAGCAAATACACAGCGAAACCTATTCTCTCCTCATAGATACTATAATAAAAGACAAAATAGAAAAAGACAAATTATTTAATGCTGTGAATAATTTTCCAGCAATTAAGAAGAAAGCAGATTGGGCGACAAAATGGATAGGTGACCGCAAAAGGTCTTACGGTTCTCGTCTTGTGGCGTTTGCGTGTGTAGAAGGCATACAATTTAGCGGAGCATTTTGTTCTATCTATTGGTTAAAAAAAAGAAATATAACGATGAATGGTCTTACATTTTCTAATGAATTAATTAGTCGTGATGAGGCGCTCCATCTTGAAACGGCAGTTTGTCTTTTTCATAAGTTAAATAAAAAACCATCTATTTCTAAAATCTACGAAATAATAAAAGAGGCGGTTGAGATAGAAAAACATTTTATTTGTGAGGCGTTGCCCTGCCGATTACTGGGAATGAATGAGAAAATGATGTCGCAATATATAGAATTTGTCGCTGACCGCTTATGCTTACAATTAGAAATAAAAAAAATATTTAATAGCACCAATCCGTTTGATTTTATGGAAACAATTAGTATAGAGGGAAAAACGAATTTTTTTGAGAAGAGGGTAGGAGAATATGCTTTGGCGGAAACGAAGAAAACGGGAGAAGAATTCAATTTTGATAATTTAGATTTTTAACCCAAATCTCAAACTTATATCACAAAATATCTCATTAAATTATATATGAAAGTGCCGCACAATTTTAGAGAAGTTAAGCACCCACGCCCCACCGCTCCATTTAACAAAGTATCACATACGCACCCCGGCGGAGGACACCCGCTTCGTGCTATGCGTCCGTTAAAAAAAATAGCAAAGAAAATGAAACCTCGTAAAAGAAAAATGTAAATATTATATATAATGGGAGAAGCACTCACAGGAAACGACAATATGTTTGACGCGTTTTTAAACACATCACAAGAGAATTTTTACGACCAACCAAACGATGGCGGACAGCAACTTTATTTGGATAGTGTCCTTCCACAGGCATACGACCCTAATTTAGAACCGTTTGATACACGAGGAATAGCACCACGACACGGATATTTAGAATTAGATGGATATTATCTTAATCCTTTACAAGGTGGAAATCAATATATTTACAATAATGGCGATAAGTATTTTACGCCACAAAATATCGGTCAAGTATTATAAAAATGTAAGGAATATATATAAATGACGCATCATCTCAACGATACGGAAATAGGTAGTCAATCCATATTTGTAAATAGTGATGACGCAGAACTATCACTCAACGATGCTGAAAAAGTCTTTTTTTTAAATCAAAATATCGTAGCACCCGCAGGGTATAGATTAGTTATTGGATTAACAAATATGACCTTACCAAATGCGATGTATAATATAAATAGCACAAATAACACTATCCAAATAGACAGCACACCAAAAACTATTCCAGTAGGAAATTATAGTGCGACAGGATTAGTAACAGCGATTAATACCGAAATAAGTGATGGAACGGGAGGAGCAAATTTAGGAACTGTGAAGTTTGAAACCGACACCAATTCATTTAAAATAACATATTTAGGTGATACAACACGGACATTATTAGAAAACGATTTAACAGCAAAAGTGATGGGTTTTGTAAGCACTTCCTCGCCCAACCCATTTTCGGCACAATCCGGACCAATAACAGCGGAAAATGTATGCGATATGGGAGGCACAACAAATATATATGTTCGGTTAAGGAATTTGTCTTTTAATAATTTAGACAGCAGGGGAAATGTAACGAATGTTGTGGCGAATGTTGTGAATTCAACCAACTTCGGTGGATATATTTTTTATCAACCGCCCGAAGTTTTATATTATCTTATTAATGAAACAGTAATCAGTCATCTTGATATTGAACTCACAGACCAACAAGGAAACCTATTAGAATTGAATGGAGCAAAATATAATTTAACTTTTACAGTTCATTATACCAAACAGAGAGAAAGTATAACGAAACGAAACTTATTAGAGCAAATAAGGGAGAACAGAGAAGGAGAAAGCAAAAATGAAACAAAGGAAGAAAAAAAATCTACATAAAATATATAAAATGTTAGGTTTGAAAAGTAAAATGTTTAAAACTTTCGGGCGAAAAATAGGTCAAGGGGTCACCTTTGGATTAAAAAATGCTGGTCGTTTAGGTCAGGCGGCGGGTCTTGCTTTACCCACAGCGGGTAAAGTTGCTTCGGTGGCGGGTCTTGCTTTGGGTAATCCCACACTTCTATTAGCGGGAGAGGGTATGGGAAGGGCGGGGGGTATGTTATATGGTGCTGGAACAGCGGCGAGAATTGCCGGTGGCGGTATTGAAAAACTAACGGGAGTAGCGTAAATAAAAAAGACAATATTTATTTTATACTATTAATATATAAAATGAATAACTCTTATCCAATATGCGATTATGTAACTCTCGGCATCTCTGCTATTAGTGATATTGATGTTACCCCCATTACAAAATTTAATGTTGAGGCAGCACAATATAATTCCACAGCAAAGGCGGATTATTGTTTGATAAGTTTAGCAGATGCCGCTTTTGACCTTTCAACCGAAGAAGAACCGATTGCGGTAATTTTAGTTACTCCTTCTCCGCAAAATAACCAAAGTGCTGTCGGTGCGATTTTAGGAAATTGTGCTATTACAGCGACAAGTGGAAGCACCGTTTATCATCATCAATACACTCCAAATGAGGTTAAATATTTAATACCTGCTCGTCCCCGACAGATTTCCATAAGAGGTTTAAGCACACAGACCGCTACCGATTTAGCACTTACAGGAGGATATGTAACTTTCAAGTTTGAGTATTTAAGCAAAGAGCAAGTTTTCGCATTAAACGAGCAAACCAATTATACGACATTCTAAAAACAAAAATAAAAATCTATAAATAAATTTTATATTTATAGTATATATAATGAGTGCTACTACGAACAAATTAAACTATGCTGCCGTTCCCCCTCGTGCTTCTTCTTCACGAGCATTAAGAAATGAAGTTGTGCCGAGTAATGGGTCGTCATTTACCGCCAACTCAACTATAATTTTTGACCTGCCTTCCAATGTGCCGAACACTTTTTTTGATACTCATTCGTCTTATGTATCTATGCTTGTAACTAACGCTGACGGACACGATGTCTTCTTTTCTTCTAACGGATTTCCTTGTTCCATACGGAGACTTTCTATTGAACTCGGCGGGCAAACTTTATTTTCATTAGACCAATATGGTGCGCTTTTTTCTGCTATGATGGATTTAGATGCCGCCGCCGATTATAAAGATAATGCCGGAAAGGTGCTGTTTGGTTCATCAAGCGGGTTTAAAGGTCACCAATTACAAGAAACGGGAGATGCTGCTGCCTCTCGTCGTGTCTGCTTCCCTCTTTTCCTTACTCCCCTAATGGCGAACAAATACTTTCCCTCACCTATGAGTAGGGACAGAATGAGGATACGACTTGAAATGGATACAGCACATCGGGGATTTATTGCTGAAAATGATGGATTGACTGACGCACAAGTTCAATTTACAGATGTTAAATTCGTTCAATATAATTTAGAATTAGGTGCTGATGTAATGGCGCAAGTCGCCGCTGCTTCGGGCGGTTCTTTTAAAATTGCCTGTCCGTCATACCAGCACCATCAAGCGTCAATCGCCGCAAATGCGACTTCCATTTCGCCAACTCTCGGTTTCAGTATGAGTTCGCTGAATAGACTTATTATTCTCCAACAATTACAGGCGGTCACTTCCACTCGTGAAACGATTGGTAATCGCTCTTATATGGATTTGGAACGAGCGAGCATAAATGTTGGAGGAGTGAAGTATCCCCAATTAGATATTAAGATTAGTGCGGGTGCGACCACCGGCGCTCCCGAAGCACTTGCCGAAGCACTTATTTCCCAGCGTTCTCTCACAACGGTCGCACAAGTTACTTCTATTAATAGTGTTGGAACATCAGTCGTTAATTATACGGTTGATGAAGCAACAGGAAACGATGCTGCGAATACTGGTAAATTTCTTTTGGATATTGACCTTGAAAGTCAAAGAGCGGGTGCGAACCCAGAAAGTCAATTAGTAGCAGGTGTAAATACTATTGGCGCCACGGTTCAGGCAACGCTCAACTACGCAAATGCTATTACTGCCGCTCACATTCTCAACTTCTACGGCGAACATACAATTTTGTTGATGCTTGACCTCAATACCCTTACTTTCTCCATCGCTGTCTAATTTAAAATATAATTACCATAAAATATTTACATATAATATATTATGGTAAAACCCAGTAAAGAAGATGGAGCAAAATTAGCAGAAGCAAGTTATTTTATGGGACGGAAGAAAGACCAGTTTAAAAAGAAAAGCGAGAGAGTTGCCCGAGTAAATAGTTGGTTAGAAGAAAGTGGTATATCAAATGATTATACATTTTTACCGAGTTCATCAAATAGTAATATGTCTGTTTTCTCACGCAAAGATGACCCCAAAAATATAACAATTGCTTATCGTGGAACAGTCCCCTCTGCGGGGAGACGCTCGGTTCAAGATTTAGCGACTGATGCGGGTTTCGCAGTTGGTTTAGGACAAATACAACCTGATTTAAAACGAAGAAAAGAACGAACGAATGATATAATACGAGAGTTAAAACCTACAAATTTAAATATTGTAGGACACTCACTCGGCGGAATTGCGGCAAATTATGTAGTCGCCAACTCTAAAAAGGTAAGGAGAAAATTAACAAGCAGTCAAACATATAACGCTGGGTTCAATCCCTACGGAGAAAGTGGAGTAGGTGTAAGCGAGAAAAATAAAGAAAAATTAAAAGATAAGGTCACGCATTATTCGGTAGAAGGCGACCCAGTTTCTTTTGGTGGGAGAAAAGAAAGAGGGGGTATTCCATTTGGAAAACATATAGAGCAAAAGCATAAATATAAGAAAACATTAGCAGCACCGCTGGACGCAGTAGAATTTGTGATGGATAATACATTAATAGGTGATATGTTGGGTAATGTAAATTTAACTAAAAAAGGAGCAGACGCACACGCATTAAATCACTTTTACGATGTTCCGCCACCGCAGGAAACTAAACCAAAAGAAGAATAAAAGTTTGAAATATGGATTGGGTTGCTATTTATAAATCATAAATTATAAGTGTAAAGTGTAATCTCTAATATTAAAACAATAAAAAAATATTATATATATATGAGTTGTGTTACATTAACAGAAACAGGATTACTTGCGATTATTTCTCTGTTTATTGGTTTTGCTATTTCTTTTTGCCGACAAGCAGAGCAGTCAAGATGTAGCAATATACGATTATGTTGGGGCGCTGTATCGTGTGTAAGAGAACCATTATCAAATGAAACAATATTACAACTTAACGAAGGTGAAGAAAAAAAAGAGCAAGCATAATATATTCTAATAATATATATGAGTAAATCAATATTCAATAGTGATGTATTTAATAGTAAAAATATTAACAACAGTAATGATTTACCGGATTTAAATACTACATCTTTTATCGCAGACGCAGCGACAATCGGGACATTAACCAATACAGAATTACAGGCAGCGACGAGCGGAGTAGCGAATAATGGGACAAACTTGACTGGTATTACTTACGCAACAAGCGGCGATTTAACAACCATAGATAATAATGTTTCGGTCACAGGAACAATAACCAATACAGAATTACAGGCAGCGACGACAAACTTAACTGGTATTACTTACGCAACAAGCGGCGATTTAACCACAATAGATAATAATGTTTCTATTACTGGAACAGTAACCAATACAGAATTACAGGCAGCGACAACTGCTTTGACTGGTATTACTTATGCGACAAGTGGAGATTTAACCACAATAGATAATAATGTTTCTATTACAGGAACAGTAACCAATACAGAATTACAAGCGGCGACAACTGCTTTGACTGGTATTACTTATGCGACGAGTGGAGATTTAACAACCATAGATAATAATGTAACAATAGGCACAAGCAAAGTATTAGCAATCCCAAATTATACAAATGTAGAAACCACATTAACCAGTTTATCAACTCAACAATCAACCAATACCAACGCAATCGCCGCTCTCGCAGATGTAACCAATAGATTTGTCGTCAATCCAGCAACTACAATAACAGTAAGTAATGATTTTGTGGCGGCAGGAGCATTTTACCATACACCGAGAATGGTGCGATATAATTTTGATAAAGATGCGGCAACGAATAATTTATGGGGTGGGGATAATGTAGCGAACGATATTAGACAAACCCGACAAACAGGCACATCATTCGTGAGTTCTACGGGGAGCGGTCTTATTACTGTTTCTGTCGCAGGATTTTACCGCATTAAATATCAGGCAACAGTAGAGAATGACGGACAAAATGGACGCATAACAGTTGGGGCATATTTACGGCACGGCACGACGCTATATTGGAAAGATGACGATAGAGGATTTTTTGGGGCAGCATATATACGAGATGATGATGAGGGAACTATGGGAAGTTTTGGTTTTGAGGATTACCTTGATTTGGCGGCGAACGACCAGTTGTCTTTTCCTAC